>Ga0315295_10000009_pt1 | contig 262119 bp, 307 predicted proteins | sample YL17G14_0_MG_FD_204453 | JGI IMG/M metagenome (GOLD analysis project Ga0315295, IMG submission 204453) | Sediment microbial communities from Yellowstone Lake, YNP, Wyoming, USA - YL17G14_0 | ecosystem: Environmental > Aquatic > Freshwater > Lake > Sediment | place: USA: Wyoming | collected...
ATGGTCGGCGAGGTTGGATTAACAAGGTATGCTGCTAGGTTCTCGCAAGCATCTCCTTTTCCATCGCCATCAGTATCCTGCTGATCTGCATTAGCATCATTAGGACAGTTATCGCAGCTATCTCCGATTCCATCGCCGTCAGCATCTGACTGGTTGGCATTGGATATGTTTAAGCAATTATCGCAAGCATTTCCTACACTATCACCGTCACTGTCAGCCTGGTCAGGATTAGATGCATAATCACAATTATCGCACATATTACCTAAGGCATCACTGTCAGAATTGGCCTGGTCAGGATTGGCAATCCATAGGCAATTATCAATATCACCGCAAGCGCCGTCATGATCAGCATCATTAAAAGGGTCTAATGGGCAGATGTCACATGCATCCCCAAAGGCATCACCAACAGCTTCTGTGGGTGGAGCAGAAATGCCTATGGAAGTGATTGTTCCAATAGTTGATACGTATGTGAAGTGGCCGTCATTATTATTGCGGTAATATCGTATCTGGCTAAGCCCATAGGTTGTAACCACAACGTCCTGGTCTCCATCTTTATCAAAGTCAAAGTTATCTATGGAGCCTTGGTTGTCAGTGTCGAACACAGTCCATCGATAGGTGAAAGTGCCGTTGCCATTGCCAGTCCACAAGCCATGCTCGCCGCTGCTTCCGCCGTTTGCAATAATATCTAGATTGCCATCGCCGTTGAAATCAGCAAGGGTAGCTCCGTAAGGGTCATTGCTGCTTCCAAGAGTATCGAACAAATACACTGGCGAGGAAAATCCTCCTGCTCCATTGCCATAATACGCATAGACATAACCATCCGGGTATTCAGCAAAGATGAAGTCCATTTTCCCGTCCTTATTTATGTCACCTGCGTCCTTCGCCCTTCCATAACCGCCAGGAACGCTCGATGTAATGGTTGAAGTCGTGAACCCGCCAGTGCCGTTACCTGTGAATAAATAGAGATAACTATTATGCCCTCCTGCAATAAAGTCATAATTGCCATCCTTGTTGAAGTCAGCTGCTGTCATGTCCATCTCAATAGTATTAAGATTAATAGAGCTGCCAACCCTTATTGCTGCTGAAAACACGCCGGGGCTGGTCTGAACAAATAAATAACACCAGTTATCAGAAGGATTACAACTAACAAAATCCAAGTCTCCATCGTTGTCAAAGTTAGCAATGGCCCCGCCTCGTAAGTAAGTAGAGCCGAGCCTGGCCAGAGTGATTGGAGACTTAAAGGTGCCGTTATCATTTGATTTAATATAATAATGATAGCCGCTCTCATCTCCTACAATAACATAAGCATCTGCTATCCCTCCATCAGAATTGGCCTGGTCAGGATTATATGTGCTTACACAATTATCGCACGCATCTCCTGCACCGTCACCGTCACTGTCTGCCTGGCCAGGATTAGAAATGTAAGGGCAATTATCACAGGCATCAGCTCTTCCGTCGTTGTCAGAGTCTGTCTGGTTAGGGTTGGCAACATTTGGGCAGTTATCAACATCAGCACACAATCCGTCACCATCAGTGTCATCACAATAAATAGTGATGTTAACTCTTAAAGTTGTTGCGTTCTCCCCGATCGCAGGGTCATAATATGTGAAGAACTCATGAGTTGTTCCCTGCATACCTGTTGAAATCACAGTCCAGCTCTGCTCGCAGCTATCTCCCGAGTCCATATTGGCCAGGCAAGCTAAATTCGCAGAAGTCCGAGGATTAGGAGTTGTTGTGTAGAAAGGCTTGGCTCCTACTGTGGTGGGCACAACGCCCTTGGTTCCAGGACCAGCATTGCCAGTATAATTAGTTCCTTCCCTGAACCAGATGAGCCATGCGCCTGCTGACGGGTAAGTGCTTCCGCATTTTTTCTCACCGTCATCTTCTCCCCAGTCAGTGCCGTCCTGCTGGTTGTTATCCATTCCTCTATCATCAAAATCCACAGTAAAATCGCCAGTATCCCCATTATAATCTTCCCCTTCAAGGTAGCCATAATTCCACTGGTCACCCAGGGGCCGGGTTTCACCTGTCAATATATTTTTTCTTGCAGGCGGAGGCAGGGTCTGCCCTGCGCCATTATTATCCTCAAAATATACATCAGCATCATTTGCCGAGCTGGTTATCTCATAATACCAGTTGATATCATAGAACGATAAGTCAACAGCAAAATTATTATTAGTCCTCTCGAGCTTGCATGAGAATCTTATATCATCATTCATGCCAGCTGATATTGGCCTCATGCCTGTCCATACATTCTCTTGAGATGAGCTAGGATTAAGAGTGGTAAGGTCGCTATAGTAAGAGCCTCCATGGTCATTAAGGGTTGTAGTATAAGTAGATGCGACGAGTGTCCATCCTCCTCCGTCATTTACCATGTCGCAATAAACATTATATGGTGTGGTTCCAGGGCCTGCAGGATAGATTGTGTACACTCCGCTTGCCATTGTGCCTTCCTCATGAAGCTGCTTGCAAGACACAGGATAAGATACTGGGTCAAGCGTTGCAATCACATTGCCGCAAGGGCCGCTAATGCAGTCCACCCTCGACGTGAAAGTGAATGACTGGTTCTGATAGACAATGGTCGGCGAGCTCGGATTAACAAGGTAGCCTAGCATGTTCTCACAGGCATCTCCCTTTCCATCGCCATCAGTATCCTGCTGATCTGCATTAGCATCATTAGGACAGTTATCGCAGCTATCTCCGATTCCATCGCCGTCAGCATCTGACTGGCCAGGGTTAGAAAGCCCTAAGCAGTTGTCACAGGCATCGCCTGCGCCGTCATTATCAGAATCAAGCTGGTCAGGATTTGAAGCAAAAGGACAATTATCGCAGGCATCACCTAAAACATCTGCATCGTTGTTTGCATGGTCAGCGTTAGCAATCCACAGGCAATTGTCTGCTCCAGTGCAGCTTCCGCTGGTCCAGCCGGCCCTGCAAACCCCGTCATTGTCAGAGTCAGCTCCTAGCCAACCATAATCCTCTGTGAAAGGATAATTGTCCTGGCCTCCGGAAGTTGTATAAGGCGTGTTTCCTATGTGGTCTCCGTCAGTATCAGTTCCTGTGTAATCAGACCAGTAATTGCCTCCTGAGGGATAGCCATCGTCAAAATAATTAGTGCCATAATTATATGCTTGCGGGTGGGCGGCGTTGTTAATGAAGTTGTTGTGGAAGACTCTGTTGAGATCATAATTTGAGATGTAAGCTCCGTAATTCAGGTTTGAGCTAATATTATTATTAGTCACGTTGTTGCGATAGGCATTGGAAATTACTATTCCATAACTGCCTTTTTCAAGCGTGTTCCCAGTGATGGTGTTATCATTTGAATAATCAAAGTGTATGTTGTGGTTTCCGCTAGACCTTATTTTGTTGTTTATGGCGTTGGTGTATGATGTTTGATAGGCATAAACCCCCCTGTCAACGCTCCTGTTAATGTCGTTGTTGAGGAAAGTGTTGTAGTTAGAATAATATGAGTAGATCCCAAAAGAGAAATCCCTTATCACACAATTCTTGACAGTAACATAATTCCTGTTGCTGATATAAACTCCATTGCCTGTTCTTGAGCCAGTTAAGCTGTGGTTAACACAGTCAAGAGTGATGCTGTTGGCTTGTATCTCAATGCTTTCTGTCAGGTCACGATTCAAAGTGCATGTCTTGGTTGCTGAGCTCCAGCTGCCAATGGATGTGCAGTCCCCTCCTGTAGCATCATCCCTTATGAACTTGGTCGAAGGCTTATTTTGCACCCAGACGTGTGATGGGGAGCCTGTAACCTCGAACCTGACAATCCCATTCTCTGCTCTAATCACCTGCTTGCCCTCATAGCTTTCAGTGTATACAAAGTAGTCCTTGCCATCTTCGAGCCCGTCCAATGTCAGCTCAGTGGTTTCTTCTAAGTCCTGTATAATCATGTCGACCATGCCGATCTCTGGAGAAGAGGTCATGACGCTCATTATAATGTGAATTGGCTCAGTGCTTTCTACTGTCAAGGCAGGGGTTTCTGTTACGAACTCTATACCTGTCTCGTCAATTCTCTCGCTAGTTGTTATGTCAGTGGTTTCAATTGTTTGGGAAGGCTCAACAGTGCCCTCAACAGGCTCGGAAAGGGTTATTGCTCCCTGCATTGGCTCTGAAGTTGTTTCTGGAGTTGCTGGAGTTGTTTCTTCCTCAGGAATTGGCTCTTCTAAAATATCCTCTTCAAATGCTGTCTCAGACAGGGCTTCTTCTTCAGGAATGGTTCCGGCAAGCGGGTCTTCTTCAGGCATTATTCCTGCAGTTGTTTCTTCTGTTTGCCCAGTTGTTTCTTCTTGTGGCTCTTCTCCTGTCATGAGAATTGTTTCTTCAAGCAGAAGGTTTGCTGGCTCTTCTCCTGGATTGAGTTCAGGCGTTTCCAAGAGAGCCTCGTCTCCTATAGAACTATTATTATTAGTCTCATTTTCAGACACTACGTACATTGTCATCGCAACAATCAAGAAAACGCTTATCAATAGAACTAATTTTATTTTTTTCATGCATTTAGCCCCCGAGATATACTATTTATAAAGATGAAAAGCGAAAATACCGACTTATTTATAAATGTTTTCATCAATACTACTATTAAATAACGAAAAAATTCCTTGAGTTTTTAATAACAAAATTTATTAACCTCTACACCTCAACCACCAGCATGCGCTTCACCCGTATAACCATCATAAGGAGCACCAGGCCTGAGAAGAGCGACGTAAACCGCGAACTGCAATGGTTTGGTGGCAGCCTAGGACTTTTTAATCTTCGCGACAAGGACAAGTCATGCTTCAGGATTTTCATAGCCTTGATCCAAGGCTTGAAAGATAACAAGAAATTCTCTAGCGACGAAATCGCAGCCATGACCAAGCTCACCAGGGGCACAGTAGTTCACCACCTCAACCATCTCATGGAATCCGGGATTGTGGTGAGCGAAAGGAATAAGTACGTCCTAAGGATGGACACACTGGAAGAAATGGTCAGCCACATGAAGCGCGACGTGGACGAAGCCTGGGGCAAGCTCATGGAAGTAGCCAAGGATATTGACCAGAAACTAGGGCTGTGAGCAATAGTTAAATAAAAGAATCAGAATAAGGTTTTCTAATTTAATATAAACAGCTTTTTGATTCAAAATAAAAAAGAAACGAAATAATTTTTTAGGCGCCTCATACGCCGGCGGGGCTTTTCACTTCCTTTTTTACTTTTTCTTCTTCGCCTTCTTAGCAGGCTTAGCCTCTTCCTTAACAGCAACCACAGGCTTCACATTCCTGTCTCTCTGCCAAAGGCCCAGGTAGAGTATCTCTAATAATCCTATGGTGTTGAAGATGCACAAAACCACGAACCACGCAACCTGCTTGTTCCTCGCGCTCTTCCAGAGAGCAATGGCCTTCCAAACAGCGCTCCAAATCATTATCGCAATTAAAAGAACCAATAATTCTGGCGTTAATAACATGAATGCATCCTGCTCTATCATACCCATCACCCTTTTTTGTTTTTTACAAAATTCTTTATTACCTAACCATCTCTTAGAACCAGAAGTTTAAAAATGTTATTATTCTAGCGGGTTTGTTCTCACACAAATAAGTGGCTCTTGGCATTTAATTAACAAGCCTCATTCAGGCTTCAACGGTCCAAGATATTCAGTGCAAACCTTCATACCCTCGTAAAATGACGGCAGCTTAATGCTGCTTGGCAAAGGTTTTTTAAGATAAGCTACGAGGCACAATTCTTCAAGCTTTCCATGTTTTCTACCATCCCTGCCTGTTCTTTTAGACTGAATCCCGGCTCCAGACACATACTGATTATAAGGCGGTGCCAAGTGGTATTTCTTAGAAAATCCTTTTAAAACAGCGCTAGCCTTTTTTTCAGACACCATCTTTAATTCCCTCCGCATAATTATTATTCCTAAACAAACAATCTGCTCTTGGCATTGATTATGAGCAAGGCGCTCACAATAATCATCGGCACAGTAATAGTTCCTATAACATTCTCCCGGATCACCGCCCACCCTATGATTGTGTAAACCAATGCGAGAATGGCAAACACCAGGCTGGCCCTCCTGGGCTTGTTCCAAGTCAAAAAAATCGCTGCGATTACAATAGCTCCTGGAAGAAAAGCTCCAAGGAACTTCAAGAGGTCAAAGCTTCCCTTCAGGTCAAAGAGCATGGTGAGAAAGAATAACCCGACAAGAAGGGCAAGAACCCTGGGGGCATAGTAAAGCCCGTGATGAACATGCTTCTTGTGCTTTTCTCTCATATTGAACAACCATTAATGCTTACACTCACCCCTCTTTCAGTCTATGAATAATACAGAACTATTTAAAGTTTTGCAAAAAATAATAATGAGAGTATTGTGGGAATCTTTTTCATATCTTAATCTGCTTTAGGTGCTCTAATCTTTTGTTTGCATCCATTGAGTTAGAGAACTTCTTCCAGAAGATTCTTGAAAGCCAATCTGCCCAGGACTTATCAGATATGTTGTAAAAAATAAAGGTTTTTTTATTTAATTCATTTATCTTGCCTGTTGGCTCTTTTACTTCTTTTAGCCTAACAAACTTTCCGTCAATAATAACGCCTCTGATTGGGTGGGCGTCATGCCTTATTTCTATCAGGTTTTTGCCGTGTTTTAAATTAACAGACAGGACTCTCTCTATATTTTCTCTCCCTGCAAGGTCAACCCTGCATAATATTTTCATCATCACCTTCTTGTCTGCAAGTTTTTCAAAAATATAAGATAAGTCTTTTTTCTTTTCTTTGAGGTTGATGAAAGACAGGTTGCCTGAGAAGAAAAGTATTTGTTTTTGGGCGCTGAGCAGAAGCTTCTTGAACCCTTCCAAATTATCCTCTTCTTTATCATAAATAAGGATTTTCCTGTTTTTGTCAGGGACATATTGGAAGATGTCAAATGCTGAGAAATCTTCTTTCTTTTTGCAATTAAATATTTCCTGCTCCAGCCTTTCCTGGAATATAGAGGGCGATACTTTCTCAACAGAAGACCAATAGGCTATTTTAAGGGCCCCCCTGGTCCCGCCCCTGAAAACCCTTGTTGAGATGGTGCCAAAATTCTTTTCAATCTCATCCACATATCTATCTGCTGTCCGCCAGTTTTTTCCTATGAACCCTGCTATTTCCTGTATGCTTCTTGGCTTGGCATACACAAACTCCTCTATCTTGTTTATGGTTTGAGTGTTAAGCATAACTTCGGGTTATTTGATAAGTATATAAATATTTTCATAATGTACAACACCATTGACAATCATATGATAGAAATGTATATTGCTAATACAAGTCTATTATTTTATAGGTGGAGAAATGGCTTGTATTGAAAAGATTTACAGCGTGTCTGCATTGGTTGGGGATGGCTCTTGTAATGCAAATTGTTGCTTTTGTGCTGGGAAGTACCTAAGGCCTCAAGCAAAGGAAAATAGGCTTTATGATAAGAACCTTGAGGCAGCCATTAAATTGTCTGCTCGTTATGGTGGCTGGTCATTATCCTTGACTTCAAGCGGAGAGCCCACCTGCGACCCTGATGCATTAACAAGAGCTTTGAAGATTTATAATAAATGCGCGCAGCAAGGAGCCTATTTTCCTAATGTAAACCTGTTTACGAACGGGATTCTTTTTGGCAATGAAAGTTTCTGTGATAAATATTTGGATGCATGGAGAGAATTAGGGTTGAATAATGTGGCTGTGTCTATTCATGCAGTTGATGAAAAAGAGCAAGCTGCTGTTTACGGGTTAAAGAGCTATCCTAAATTAGAGAAAATAGTTGAGAACATTGAAAAGCACGGCCTGGGTGTGAGAGGCACTTTATTGCTCAGAAGAGATGGAGTTGACAGTTACAAAAAATATGAGAGCGCAGTAAAAACTCTTATCAGCAAAGGCATTGATAATATCACTTCCTGGCCAGTTGGTAACCCTGACGCAACAAGAAACAAATATACTCCTTCCCGAATAGGATTGTTCAGCATAAGAAGATGGCTGCACTCAAACGCGAAGATTTGCCACGGCCATGTCTGGGGAGGAGGGGTTTTTGATTATAATGGAAATCTTCTGAGGTACACAGATTATGTTACTAAGCACGACCCAAAAAAAGATTTTGTCAGGCAGCTGGTTGTTTTTCAAGACGGAACAGTAGCGTATTCGTGGATAAGGGAAGGAGCGCTATGCATGAAATGAGTTGGGAGAAAAGATGGATAAATTAACCAGCTTATCATTATTTGTCGGAACAGGCCAATGCAATGCTCATTGCAGCCATTGCGCTGGTGTACCTCTTAGGAAGTATGCTCCAAAAGAAGACGGAGTCATAGATGAGGAATTAATCTACAGGACTATCAAGGAATGCCACAGCCAAGGAGCAAGATACTTGTCTATCAGCAGCAGCGGAGAGCCAACATTATCTCCTCTCTCTGTTACAAAAACTTTAGAATTGATTTATGGATGCAGGGAAGAAGGCATCGAGTTCAAGCCAATAAACCTTTATTCCAACGGGATAAGGATTGGTGAAGATAAAATTTTTTGTGATACATATTTACCTCGTTGGAGAAGACTTGGGCTCACAACCGTTTATGTGACTGTGCATGATGTTGATGAAAAGAAAAATGCTATGGTTTATGGTATAGAAAATTATCCTTCTCTTGAGCTCGTGCTGTCCAGGATACATGATGCGGGCTTGATGATAAGGGCTAATTTAGTCCTTAGCCTAAATACAGTTGGCACTTTTGATAAATTCGTTCCAACAGTTGGGCACCTGAAAATGCTGGGTGTTGATTATATTTCTGCCTGGCCAATTCGTGACCAAGAGGATAAAGTAAATAAAAAATTATCCCCTCTTGAAGAAGAATTGGATAAAATAGAGAAATGGATTGAGGAAAACCAGAGCGAAAAATGCAGGATAAGGCTGCTGAGGGAAAAAAGCAGGATTGCATATCAAACAAGCCAGAAATTGACATTATTCCCTAACGGCGTTCTTTCGAACACTTGGTGTAATCGGTAAAAATCAACAGGTACAAAGCAAAATAAAAATCCAAAAACATACAAAATAAAAACTTAATAAAAGAAATAATTTTAAAAAAATAATTTAAAATAGTTTTACTTCTTCTTGCTCTTCTTCGCTATGGTGAGGACTAGCAGCGCCACAAAGACGAATGCAGCTATTACTAACAGCATTTCACCAATGGCTTTGCTAGTGTCAAATGGCTTTTTCTCTCCATGCTGTGCTGTTGGGAGCTCGGTTCCTTTATCTTCCTCAAGTATTACTGCCTCTTCTTCTTGGATTGCTCCTCCTGTTGGTGTAGTCTCTTCTGCTGGCAGTGCTGTCTTGCCTACAATGGCATAGTAGCTGAAGCCTGGGCTTTCTGCTATGAACACAGCAATGGTGTCGCTCATCATGGTAACCTTGGTCGGCAATTCAACCCATTCTCCATTAATATACCTCTTGAGCACAACGTCGTTTGGTGTCAATCCATTCTTCTCAAGCCAGCTCTTGGTCACTATGAACTTGAGCTTCACATTGCCCTGAACTTGGTCGTCGCTATAATTATACACTGTGAGCTTCAGGTACTTGAAGATGAGCTCCCCAGGAGATGTTATGTTGGCAGGGTCTTTTGTCAATTTCTCGAGTTGGAACTTGACTTTTTTGCCGCTCTCCTTTGCATTGAAGGTTATCTCCTTGATGCCATAGTCGTCGCTGCTTACCTGCATCTTGGCCTCACCAATCGGCAAGTTGTCCCAGTACCTGCTTGTTCCTGGCAGGGTTGCAGCTCCTCCGCCTCCACCTCCTCCTCCACCGCCGCTAGGCGGAGTGGTTCCTCCGCTAGGCGTTGATACCTGGTGGGCTGAGTAACCTATTGAGGTTGGTATAAAGCAATTAGTGCCTCCATCTTCTGATGCTGTGCAATTCGCATAATCACTTATGTCGTCGCAGTCGCTCGTATTGTCCTCGTCACAATGATAAAGAATATTGTCTTCATCATATTCAGTCGGGTATTCTTCTTTTATCTTGTCGCCAGAGCCTCCCATTCCTAAGTCATAAAGGGTTTCTGACCATGTTTCTTCGTCAGAGTCCATTCCTATCATGTTGTTGGCTTCATCGCACACCAGCTTTCCTTGCAGGTCAATGTCATCTGGACCTGCGATGTCCACTCCTATGAGTGTTATCTCATATAATTCTTCCTCTCCGCACTTAATGGTTAGGTTGCAGTTCTTGGTGTATGAAAGATTAACCTTTATTGCATACTCGCCTGTCCAGTTAGTCTTGTTAAAGCCAGGGCAGCTAATGTCAACAAGGTAGCCTGAGTCTAAGTCAATGTCAAACAATACTTTCTTGAATGTTGACTTGGTGGTGAAGTTCAGGCAGGCACTTTCTCCTGCATTGCCTGACGGGTCTTCTACTCTTAGCTTGTAATAATAGCTGGTTGACAAGTCCAATGCGTATCCTAAGCTGTTGATGCCCAGAACTACTCCATGGAATGGCTTGTAGTCGTCAAATGTAACATCAGGGTCTCCTTCATCAGCGATCGAGGTGTTCAATGCAGAGCACATTGAGTCTTCTCCATAAAACTTGACCTCTCCATTAGCAGGCTCGTCAGTGTCGAACTTGATGAATGCGCCATCAGCCCACTCATCTACTTTTTGGAACATCACTGTCGGAGCTTTCTTGTCATTTGGATTGGCTGCGAATGTGAATGTGCCTCCGCACTTGGGCATTGGCGCGCACATCGGGTCGTCGCAATCAACCAAGTCGTCATTGTTGTCATCGTTTCCGTTAAAGCAGTCTTCAAATGGCATGAATCCTTTCTGCTTGATGAAAGTGCAGTCCTCGTCAGTGCTTGCAGATTTGCCGTCGCCATCCATGTCAGGGTCTCCTGCGCACATGCAGCATTCTGTCTTGAAATCAACAGTGCCGGCTGTGAAATAGCCAGGATTTGCAGAGTCAGTAATATGGGTGGTGTTATAGCCTGATGCAACAAATATTCTCATGGGTGCTGTTGAGTCGTACAGGCTTGGGAATTTTTCCAGGCTCTCCTTGTCAACAGCAATTGCTGCTCCTCCGATGAACTGGCAGGATACGCTCTTGTCAAGGTATAAAGTTATTCCTGCTGTTACAAATGAGCCATTCTGGCAGACGTAGAATGTTTTACTCTCAGAAAGGCTGCCTGCATTCCAGGTTGCATAATACGTCATCAGGAATTCAAACCCTGTTACTGTATTTCCATCCTGGTCTGTTGCGCTGCAAGAGTTAGTCGTATCATCATCAGTGTCAAGGTACCAGTAGAACTTGGTAGAGTTAGTGCCTGTGTTGTCATCAGTGCCGTCATCAGGCCAGTGGTCAGGCTTGCCATTGCACATAGCAGCTTCCTTGGTCTGCGTCACTCCTATGCCTATTCCTACCTGGTCTCCAAAGTCCTTGATTCCAAAGTATCTTATATCCACTGCTTCAAGCGTGTCATTCTCATCAGCAGTGCCTGTCCATCCTGAAGGCAGCTCCCAGTCATGATAATCATCATCTCCGATGTGGAAGAATTCAAATGAGCCCATCATATTATTGTTCATTCCTCCGCCTCCTCCGCCTCCAAATCCTATATTCCCAAAAACCATGCTTCCTGCTTTTGGATCACAGAGCTCTTCGCCGCTGCTATTATAATATTGGCACATTGACTCTGCTGCGCAGCCAACAGAATTGCCGTCATAATCAGCACAATCAACCATGAATACTGGCCTGCATTCTGTATCAGTCCATTTGCAAGACGGTATTGCAGTGCATGTCGTGATGTTAAGCATATCATTAAAGCATCCTGGCTCACAATGCCCGCCCATAGGGTCAGTCTTCCATGTGCAGTTAATATTCAGATCACAAGCAGTAGAGTTAAGCTGGCCGCAAGTCACAAACATCCCAAAGTCGCACCAGCCAAACATTGGTCCTGGGCCGTCAGGGTCATTCCAGGCACAGCCAGGACTAGCAGCACATGTTATATTATTCTTGTTCATGCACGATGACGCCTTGCTCTGATTAACTTCGCACCAGCCAGGGTCTCCTTCTGCAGTTAGGTTAACCCATCCGCAGCCGCTCGTGGCATTGCATGCTGTTTCGTTAGTCATGGACATCATCCAGCAGTTCTCTCCAGGATTAGCGCACCTGCTAAAGTTAGAGTACATGTCATAAACCCATGTACAATTATATAAAGTTCCGCTCATGTTAACAGTGGAAGCAGCGCAAGTTGTGGAATCATTCCAGTACTGGCCGCAATTCCCATACATTGCCCCTCCGCAGAACTCATCAAACAAGCAGTCGCTGTCAGCGCAATCTATCTGGCCGTCAAAGTCATTGTCCATGGTGTCAAAGCACACTTCTCCGGTAAAGCCTGTTGCTTTGCAATAATAATATGATAAGTCCCATTCGCAATTTAGGGCTGTGTTTTCACAATCAGTCTGTGTCATGCAAGCAGCGCAGTCAGTATTACAAGTTTGTTTGGTGTTTTCTTGGCAAAAAGTTCCCATTTGGGAATCCACCCATACGCATCCTGCAGTGCTGTTCCAGCACGCTGCTTCTTGCTGAGCAGGGTCTGTTGATACTATTCCACAGCTCTTGCAGTCACTCTTGCAGTCGCCCATGCCATACTTGAACTCTGCAGGCTCATGGCAGAATCCAAATCCATTAGGCGCTCCGCTGTTCTCCTCGAACTGGCAGAAGCCAAGGCTTGACTGAGAGCATGAAAGATTAGCTTCTTCAAGGCTGTCAACAGTGCTTCCGTTATTGAAGTAGAATTCGCAAGCAGGGCAGAAGCTGTCGCAATTCTCAACCATTGATCCACTGTCTGTGGTTCCCATACCACAAAAGCAGTCCTCCTGAATTGAGCCGCTCTCGTCCTCGTAAAGCTCGCAATTCCATACTCCCTTGGCAGCAAGGCAGGCAGTCTCTCCTCCATTAGTGTTATCAATCTCCCACATATCACCTACAGGGCCGCCCTTGAATATTGACTCGAACATGAACATGCACTTATTATTAGTGCTATCCCATTCGCAAGGCATGTTAAAGCTCGTCTTGAGCATGCTGCAATTGCCTTCATTAGTCACCTTGGGGTCTTCGCAGAACTTGACATCCTCGCCATTAATAGTCGGCCTGCAACTTGTCATCTCATCATTTGTCTTGGTCCTATTGATAAATGTACAATAATCTCCTGCTATTGCAGATGAGTTTGACCACTTGCACATTGGGAATGGTCCGCAATCGCAAGCCATTTTTATTTTTATGTCAGCACATTCAATGTCATCGCTTGCAAGAGGGTCGCCGAGAGCTGTAAGGCTCGCGCTATTCTCAATGTATGACGCATTCACTTCAGGGTCGTGGCCTTCGCAATAGCCAGCTGTTTTCTGGTAGCAAAAACTGGTTGAATTAGAAATATTACCTCCGTATGATTGCGCTTCTATCAGGGTCACATCATCTGTGCAATAAACGCATCCTGAAACATTCATGCAGGCAGCAGGATTATTGTCTGCAAACCAGCACCTCTGAGAGCCCATGAATCCTCCGCCTACACCGCCGAATTCTGGAGGCTTGCACTCACCCACAGCATTATAGCTGCAGCCGTTATTTATGCACTCTTCCTGGTTATTGTTGTACTGAATGCATCCTCCTGATGCGCAGTTCGGGTCATTCCAGTTGCAGTTAAAGCCTAATGCATTTGCAGCCGCGCACTTGGTCTGGTTGCCTGTGAATGTTTCACAAGGAGGAACTACGCAGCATCCTATTGGATCAGTGCAGTAAGGGTCATAATTCACTGGATTGCTGGAATTCTTGTGATGCCATTCGCATATGCCACCGGCAAAATTAGGATCTTCGCAATAAGACTCATTAGTGCCTGCCCTGTTCCAGCAGCCTTGCATCTCGCAGCAGCCAACATCATCAGCTATGACCACAGGCCCCGATGGGCTCATGTCTCCGACTTGCTTTATAGGGCACCAAGGTGCCTGATTCAGGTTGTTTGCTACCCAATTGCAGTTTAATCCGAACGCTACAGCAGCATCGCATCCTGTCTGGTTGCCATTAAACACCCAGCAGCCCAGCATCTCGCACCAAGTATCTACACTATTATTCTGCCAATTGCAATTAGGCTGAGCCTCGCAGCCAGTCATGTTATCATCGTAAAGCCAGCACTCAGTTGCATAAGCGCTGGCTGTCATTACAACCAAAAAAATCGTTAGAACAAATAAAACTATTCCTAATTTATTTAGAATTCTCATTCTTCACCACCCTCTTTATTGATAATTTAGAATCTTGAAATTAATGATATATAAATATTACTATTTTTTTTAACTTACATAAGGTAGTGATTAATGATATACGAAATCATGATCCGGCGCACTATTTTTTTAACTTTTTTTAGGTATCGTCAACTTAAGAGTGAACTGCCAAGATGATTTTGAATAATCTATTTTCATTTAGAAAAAAAGATAATTAAAGAAAAAAGAATTAAAAAGTTTTGAACAAAAAAAATATAACAATAAATAATTTTTTTACTCCTGTAATGCGCGGTGCTTAGGCCCTTTCTTCCTGGTGATAGCGAGTATTATCAGGATTATCGCCAGAAGTATGACCACCATGATCAAGACGCTTGCTAATGCGCTTGGCTTCTTCTCAACAGGCTTCTCCACAGGAGGCTGCTCTTCTGCTGGTGGAGTCTCTTCTGCAGCTGGCTCTTCTGCTGGTGGAGTCTCTTCTGCAGCTGGTGTCTCTGCTGGAGGCTGTGCCGGTGCAGGTGGAGCTACGCTCTTCTCTCCGATTGCAAAGTAGCTGAAGCCAGGCGTTTCTGCCGAGTAATAAGCGTTCTTGGTGTCTGTGCTCAACAATATCGTCTTCAAGTCATTCCATACGCCATTAGCATATCTCTTCAGCACAATATTGTCTGCTTTGACGCCGTTGCTCAATAGCCATCCCTGAGTCACCTGGAATTTCACAGTTACCATGCCCTTGATGTTAGCATTGTCAAGGTTGGTTAGCTTGATGTTCAAGTACTTGTACACCTTGCCCTCAATCGTCTGGGTTACGCTTGCAGGCTTGCCAGCCAGCTTCTCAATCACAATCTTCACATTATTTGCCTGGTTGATAACATTGATGCTTATCTCCTTTACGCCAAAGTCATCAGTCACTACCTTCATAATACTTGTACCGCCCGGAGTTATTTTGTCCCAGCTCTGGGATGTTGATGGATTAGTTGTTGTGCTTCCTCCGCCTCCTCCGCCGCCAGTGCTAGTCGTAGTTACGCTGACTGGTATGAGTTCTGTTGAGTTCCAGGAGGTCATGTTGTTGCCAGCAGTGTCCCTGCATGAGAGATAGTAAGGACCTATGTTGCCTGTTGCGGTATATGTTTTTGTGAATGAATGGGTTGTGGTAGCGTTTCCGCTGAGCGACAAAGCACTGGATGCGTCTGTGGCGTTGAATGCATTATCACTGTACCAGCAAGTAGCATTCTCATCAGATGTAATTGTTATTGTCGCTGTTCCTGAACTTGTGGTGGATGTTGTGCCTGATGTGCTTGTTGGTATTGGCGCGCTTATTGTAGGTGCAGTCCTGTCAATGTACAATGTTATTGATGAGCTGCTTCCCATGTTGCTGAGGTCATCAGAGCAGTTAACCTTGATAAGGTAGGTTGAGTCAGTAGTCAGGCCTGTTGTGCTGTTGATGGTTATTGTTGTGGCTGTGTTGTTCCACACAGTAGCATTGAAGCCAGTAGCATTGTAGCCTGTGTAGCCCGACCCATTAACTAGCACGTCGCAGCGCGCCCATGGGCTTAAGCTGTCTGTGAAAGTAAAGATTATGTCTGTAGTGTTGTCATAGGTGTGCTCAGCGTCAGTAGGGCTGCTAATAGTCACTGTTGGAGTTGAGTTGTCAATCTTCACTGTTATCTCACTGCTTTTGTCAATGTTGCTCATGTCATCAGTGCAGTTAACATACACAGTGTATATGCCGTTGCTCTGGCTTGAAGCTGTTATGGTAGTTGCTGTGTAGTTAAGCACGCTTGCATTGTTGCCTGCGCTTGCTGCATTGAAGTATATTGAGCAGTTCGCAGTCGGGCTTAATGCATCAGTGTAGTTAAAGATAATGCTAGGCGTGTCATCTGTAGTGTTAGTGCTTACTGTTATTATATTCGTTGTTGGAACTCCGTTGTCTATCTTTATTGTTATGGTGTTACTCTTGTTAACGAGACCAACAGTATCAGTGCAATTAACGTATGCGCTATATATTCCATCTGTTTGAGCTGATGCAGTGAATTCAGTCCAAGTATTATTTAATACGCTGGTGTTGCTTGAAACGTTCGCGCCATTGAAGTACAGCGTGCAATTGGCATTTGCGCTTAATGAGTCTGTGAAGTTAAAAGCTATTGTTGGAGTGGTATCTGTGGTGTTATAGCTAGCGTTCAGTATCGTAGTTAAAGGTGAAACAGTGTCAATCTTCACAGTTATCTCGTTGCTCCTGTTGGCATTGGTTGCATTATCTGTGCAATTAATAGATACGGTGTATATGCCGTCGATCTGGGTTGAGGCGGTGATGTGTGTGTTAGTGTTGTTCTGGACACTTGCATTATTGGCAGCGCTGACGCCATTAAAGAACAAGGAGCAATTAAAGCTTGGGCTTAATGAGTCATTCACGCCATATGTAAAGTCAGGTGTGGCTGAGGATGTGTTGATGCTTATGTTGGCTAGGGTTATGACTGGCGAGGTGATATCCACAGTAACTGTGCTGTTTCCTGAATTGCCAACGCTTCCGCTATCATTGCAAGCGATGTACCAGTTATGCAATCCTTCTGCAAGGGTGGCATTCGACACTATGCCTGTGAGGGTGTCATTAGGTGCGGTTATGTTGCCGTAAGCAACAGTATCAATTATGAGAGTGCAATTCAGAGTTATGTTAGTAGTGCTACTTGCATTAAATGTAAAGTTCAGTGTCTGGTTACGAGTGTATGACCCGTTTGCCGGCGATAAATAGCCAGCGTTATAGGTTACTGCTGCGAATACGCTTGAAGCCAGCACTATCAGCATCACTATCATTAAAAGATTTCTTATGTTTAATAAACTGTATTTTCCGTTGTTCATATTCATGCACCCCTCACCTATGGTTTATTTTTTAGAATGTTAGACTGAAGATAAGCTAGAAAACTATTTCTGAGAATATCCTTCACTCACCTTCACCCTTTTACTATTTTAACCCTTTATTATAACTATCTATTATTCTGTTTCTCAATATTGGTATATAAAGGTTTTGATTTTGAACAAGTTTTAAGTTTCACTTCAAAATGAGAAAAAGAAAAAGTTGAAAAGAATTTGTACGCTTTGATCAGTGCTGACTTATGATTTTTAGTAAGAACCACTGAATCCTTTAAGCAGGGAACTCTCGCCAATCCTTACTTTCAAAGGATCAAGTTCAATGTAGCCGTCATTCCTGCCAGAGACTGCTGTAAGCAATTCAGCAAGGTTATCCTTATTTACTCCACCGCTCATCTTGACGCCTTTGCTGAAGTTCTCCCTCATCAGCTTGAGGTGCTCAGGCTTGGCTCCTGCAGTGTCAAACCCAGTTGAGGTCTTAACAAAATCAAAGCCTAGCTTGTCAGCCAGCTTGCATGCCCTAACAATCTGCGCATTGGTCAACTCACTGGTCTCAAGGATAAGCTTGACCCTAACTTGCTTTGCATGAACAGCCTCCACCACTCCTTTCATGTCTTCTTCAACGCCTGCCCAATCATCAAGCAAAACCTTTTCAACATTGATTATCATGTCAATCTCTGTTGCGCCGTACTTGATTGCCAGCATTGCCTCTGCAACCTTGAAATCAGTCTCATACCAGCCACCGAATGGGAAGCCTACAACAGCAGCGATTACCACATTGGCTTTCTTTCCCTTCTCAAGAATTTTTTTAGCGTGCGTGACATCCTCTGGTCTGACGCACACAGCATAAGGAGTGAGCTTGCCAGTAACCACCTCATTCATGAACTTCTCAAAGGCTTTCTTGTACTCCATTGGAGCACAGACTCCTTCATTGCGATACACCTCAGGCCTGGTCAAGAAAGTGTGGTCGCAAATCGAAGCAACTTGCTCTGGCGTTATATCAGAGATTTTAACGAGATTGGATACATTTGTTTTTGCCATGAAGCAAGGAATAGACGAGGCATATTTAAAATTTACTAAATTTTTTAGGGTTTTCACATAAGAATCTGAAGAATGCCGGGTGAAAACTGAGGCAGCAAAAACTTTCAAACCCCCTAGAAACAACAATAACTTTTTAAGCCAATTCAAAGTTTCATTCACCATGGTTAACGAATTCCCTTGGATGAAGCCCAGAAAAATGTTAGTGAAGAAGCAAGCAGGCACTAGTCCTAATTATGGACGCAACCCAGAGGAGAGGAGCACCAAGGAATTATTGGAGTACGGCATTGTTAATATTGACAAGCCTTCTGGCCCTAGCAGCCACCAGGTAGGATGGTATGTCAAGCACATTCTTCAAATCAACAAGACAGGGCATTCTGGCACATTAGACCCAAAGGTTACTGGCGTGCTTCCTGTAGCCTTGGGCAGAGGCACAAGGATTGTCCAATCACTTCTCACAGCAGGCAAGGAGTATGTCTGCCTGATGCAGGTGCACGCTGATGTTGAGGAGAAAAAACTCAGAGATACCATCATGAGCTTTGAAGGAGAGATTGACCAGCTACCGCCTGTTAGGAGCGCTGTCAAGCGCCAGCAGAGAAAGCGCACTATATATTATATAGATATCATAGAGATTGTTGGTCGCGAAGTATTGTTCAGGGTTGGCTGCCAGGCAGGGACTTACATAAGAAAAATTTGCTCAGATATCGGCCTAAAGCTCGGAACCAAGGCTCACATGGTAGAGCTTAGGAGGACAAGAGCAGGACCTTTTGACGAGAGCACGCTTTGCACATTGCAAGAGCTGACAGATGCTTATTTCTATTATGCTGAAAAACAAGACGACAAAGAGCTCAGGAAGCTTATCGTGCCTGTGGAGCACGGAGCTCGTCATCTGCCAAAAGTCTGGGTGCTGGACAGCACAGTAGACACTCTCTGTCACGGAGCATATCTTAATGTTCCTGGAATTTCTAAAGTAGAAGAAGGCATCGGTCCAGGAGATAAAGTCGCAGTGCTTACCCTCAAAGGCGAGCTCATCAGCGTCGGAATCAGCCAGATGCACTCAGAAGATGCTGTTAAGAAGAACAAAGGATTGTTCATAAAGCCAGAACAGGTTTTTATGGAGCCAGGGACTTACAAGAAGATATGAATCTTCACTACTTAGAACTAAATATTTTAATTCCTGATACATCAACCTCTTGGTATTGGGAATACATTAATTTGAGCCATTCCCTGCTTTTATTTAAGCCGTGCACTCTAAGATTAACAGCAACAGTTATTGGTTTTTGTTCAGAAACTTTTTTAAGCTTTTCAAATACATTGTGTCCTGTTTCTCTGCTGAACGGATGGTACATGAAAAATATATCCCCATCACTTATGTCAACGTCGAGCACATTGGCCTGAATAAATGATATATTTTCCAATTTGAGATTTTCTTTTATCCTGTTACATTCCTCGACCCTTGCAGGAACTATTTCTACTCCTTTAATAAAGGCATCAGTTACAAGACCTCCATAGAAAACTACTCTTCCAAATCCAGAACCCAAATCATAAACCACTTGGCTCTTTTTAGGATGTGTTTGATGAAAAAAATTCATGATGTCAGGATAAGGGCTTTGAAAGGCAGGAACACCTATAAAAGAAGGTATCCAAAATTCCTGAGCACCATATTTTCTCTCAAGTTCTGAAAAGGAAGTGGTCTTATCAACAGCATAGTTAATAGATAATAATTTATCCAATCCTTCACTTGAATAACAAATTGGATTCACGCTCAATTCATGCAGGCTTAGGAAAATCTCCCTGATTTGCTCAGCAGTATATGAACTAGAGCAATCCTTAGATTCCGTGATATTCTTCAAAATCTTTTCTAATTCTGATTGATTCATTTCGGCATCACTTCTTGGTTATTTTTAGAACTAAATATTCTCATATCGTATATTTCATGACGATTAATTTCCTTGAGCCAATCCATATTTTTTTCTAAACCATGAACACGATGATTAATACCAACAAGTATTGGTTTTTGCTCAGAAAGCTTCCTGAGTTTTTCTAAAACAGCAAATCCTGTTTCTATACTAAAAGGATGGTACATGAAGAATATGTCACCATCGCTAAAGTCAACGTCGAGGACATTGACCTGTGTGAATGATATATTTTCCAATTTGAGATTTTCTTTTATCCTGTTACATTCCTCGACCCTTGCAGGTACTATCTCAACTCCTTTAATAAAGGCATCAGTCACAAGACCGCCATAGAAAACTACTCTTCCAAATCCAGAGCCCAAATCATAAACAGCCTGACCCTTTCTCGGCTTGGTCTTTCGAAAAAAATACCTTATTCTGCTATAGTTACTTTGTACACAAGGGCCACCGCCTCTCCAGAAGTTCTGATCGCCATATTTTTTCTCAAGTTTATCAAATGATGTATGTGAATCAGAAGAATATTCTATCTTCAACAATTTGTCCAATCCGCAATCATTCCATCCCAAAAAACGTTTAGTATCATTACGATGCATCAGGAAGAACTCTCTGATTTGCTCGATTTGCTCAGCAGTGTATGAATCAGAGCAGCCCTTAGATTCAGTGACGTTTTTCAAAATCTTTTCTAATTCTGATTTATTCATATTCTGCACCATTTTTTGAACCTTTATGAAAGTAATTTAATACTCTGCGAATAATATTGTCTTGTTTAGAACGAAATATTCTTACATCTCTTCGACGGCGAATCTGTTGAAGCCAATCACTGTTGTCGTCTAAACCATAAACCCTAAGATTAATGCCAACATGAATTGGCTTTTGTTCCGAAAGCTTTCTGAGCTTTTCCAAAACAGCCTTTCCAGTTCTCTCGCTGAAAGGATGGTACATGAAGAATATGTCTCCATCACTTATGTCCACATCAAGAACATTGGCTTGCGTAAAGGAAATGTTCTCCAACTTTAGCTTTTCTTTTATTCTGTTACATTCCTGGACTCTTTCAGGCACTATTTCCACTCCTTTGATCAAAGCATCAGTTACAAGGCCTCCATAAAAAACTACTCTTCCAAATCCAGAGCCCAAATCATAAACCACCTGATCCTTTCTAGGTTTGGTCTGATGAAAAAAATACTTTATGCTGGAATAATAACTTTGTACGTAACGCCCCTTGTTCAACCAGAAATTCTCATGACCATATTTGCTTTCAAACTTTCGTAGTAATTGCAAGTCAGAATAATTTTTGTCAGAAGAATAGTCTATGCCCAATAATTCATCCAATCCCCAACTATCATCAATTAAAGAATGATTATCACGATGCATTGCCATGAAGATCTCTCTGATCTGCTCAATTTGCTCAGGAGTATATGAATTAGAGAAATCCTTCGATGTCATGACGTTTTTCAAAATCTTTTCGAGTTCGGATTGATTCATTTCGGCATCACTTTTTCTCCAGGGTTTCATCTAATCTAGGATATTTTTCTGCAGGAAACTTATTCTCTAGGAAATCGTGCCATTCATCAAAGCTTACATTCGCAGCGTAGAGCAATTGGCTGATGGTGAAGCATGCTTCGCATGCCTTGGCTCTTCCAGCATGGTCAAAGGTAAATGTATGATTTAGGACAGAAACCTTTTTAGCTGTTTTCTGGCTTAAGAGTTCCTCAGCAGACTGAACATAAAGGTAAAATGGGATGGGGCTTCCTGGTTTGTTGTTTTCTCCATCAAATCCAGGATGATTCAAAATATTATAAAGCGCTGTCTTCTGAAATTCTGCGTTCTCCTCCTTCATTCTCTGGCTTATGGCTTCTGATGTCATTTCAGCCATGGCCTCCAATGTCATGCTGCTCTTAAAGGCAATGTAGGGTGAGTAACCTGGTTTGCAGCACATTGAGTAATAAAGTCGTGTTCCCTTGTTAGCAAGGAAATATGTTAGAAGAGACCCGTCACGACGACATTTTGATTTTAGCATTATTTCCCTAGCTTGAAGCATCATAGGAGCGTAGGTTTCCAGGCTCTGTGGGTCTGACCTTATCTTTCCCACACAACTAATCTCGATGACATCAGATAAATTGTAATAGTTAATCGGAATATAGTATGAATAAGTGTTGTAGAATGGGCGCTTCTGTAATAATAAAACTGGTTTTATGAACTTGTTAAAGAAGGTAAGTGCGTACTGAACTATATCTGGATGAGGACCTTGTAGATCACCTGTGCTTAAGCCTATCTCCTCAAAAGCAGATAATAATGATAATACTCTCTTTGTGCGCTGAGAAAAGCCTTCTTTCTGGACTTTTTCAGTTAGGCAGAAGACATCTTTTTCTGTGATTTGGCTTCCTGGTTTTTTTAGCTCTAGAGTGAGGAAAGAGATTGGGTTTATCGTTATAATTTTTGAGCCTTTAGAGTGATTAATCGCTGCTTCTAGCACAGTTTCGTTGAGTAAAGGGTCTCCTCCTGACAAACTCAAACCTTCAGTTCCAATGCTTTTAAAGAGGTTCTCAATCCCTTTCTTTTCAGTGCCTGTTTTTCCAATGTGCACAATTGAGAAGCCTGTAGAATCATCCATACAGCAAATGCTACATTCATTTGCACAAACTCCTGTGGATAATAAGCCGTATGTCATGGTGTTTTTCAAGACTTTTTTTCATTCTGTTAAGCATCCATATATCTGTTTTTCTTTACAGTTGGAAGTATTGAAGCTTTCATAATATATGGTCCGCCGATTACATTATCAAGCTTAGCTTGCTTCAGGCTGAATTGTTTCAACCATTGTTCTTCAAAGCCGCCTACCAGACAGAGCACAGCATCGTCACGAGCATATAAACTGAACATTTCAAGTATTGAAGGCGACTGTATACTCCATGTGTAAGCATACCATACATCCATGTCTTTAAGAGAAAAATTATTTCTGAAGTAAACATCAGCTCCATCTGAAACAGGATGAAATCTATCTGCATCTGATGTGTGTATTGCATGCTCAAGCTCTTTTGCCTGGCTTTGATTATGCTCTCTTAATTTTATATACTCAGCAGGGTAATAGCTTCCTGTGAATATGCGGATTCGATCGCCAAAAAGACCATTGGCATTTGAAATGATTTTTCTCGAGCTTTTTACCAATTCTGAATGTAACTCTATTCCCGTAACATCATATCCTCGATAGGCCCACATCATCAGTGCTGAGCCACTGCCTGAGCCCAAATCAATAACGCGTTGGCCTGGTTTTATCAATCCAGAAGCTTCGCCTTCATTAATAATCCGCCCGAGTCCTATCATGGGACCGTGATTACTAAGCCCAATAGGTACCCAGTCAGATATCATTTTTTTATAGCATATTTTGCTCGCAGCACGATTTGCATTGTACACTTGATTCTCTAATTCTCGGGGTATAGTATCTGATTCCATCGGGCATAGTTTATTTCTTATGTTTATAAATCTTTCGGTTTTTTAACTACTAAATAGTAAGAACAATAGCATTCAAGATCCTCTGCTAATTGAAGAATATACTATTATGATAACAAAAACTCGAGGCGAGTTTTTGGGATGAGAAATTTTGCGAAATTTCCCATAAATAAGTTACTTCTTAACAGTTGATAATAATTAAATTTATAAACAATTTTGGATTACCAATACCTACTCGGGAGGTATAAAATGACTGTGTTAACTAATCTTAATGAAATAATGCAGTATATGGAACAAAAATTAATTGGGAAACGCTGGTATGTTAAAGTGGGTGCGGATTCTGGAAGCCTTCGCCTGGGAATTGGCAGGGCATTCAAGTTGGAAGATGCCTACTTCACCACTGTGATCTGTGAGAAAAGATCACCTAACGACAGCATGCTTTCTATCGGCCCTAATGTAAAAAGGCTTGAAGAGCTTGAAGAAAATCAAACCCCTTCAGAATTAGTGCTGAAGTTTAAAGGCGGGTTGGAAGCAAAGCTTTATGCCGGAAACCAAAGCCTAATACTGGTCCCTTATTATCCAACTGGTAGTTGTCGGATATACAAAACCACTCCTATCAAACCCGGCGGGATTAAGTTACCGTGTGAGGATAATTTTACTATGGAGTTCGATAAGGAAAAATACTGAAAGAAAAAATAATTATCTTGGATCTTCAACCCTGTTCAAAAACAGAACTGAATTGGTTGCCCTATGAACTATGACCTCTAAGAAGGGCCTGTCTGCTACGAATTCAACTGGTTTAGGAGGTGGAAGTGGAAGAGAAGTAAGTCTCATACCAATGCCTGTGGCAGCTGCGCCTTCTGAGCCTGCTTCATCTGACTTAAAATAAGTTTTGTGCTGAACAGCGCTTACGAACAAATGACCCTTACCAATGCCTTGAAGTTCAGCACTAGCTGGTGAAAAGATTCTTTGCAAGCCAAGCTTTTGAAGCGGCGAGACAAGGCTGTAACTACCTTCAATTTTATGCTTGGGAAGCTCAAGCCTGGCAAACGATGGGAGTGAGACTTTGCTCATAAATAAATCCTTCAACCATTTTCCAAACAATTCTGGCTTCTCCTGCAGATAAGACTCTAGTACCCTAACATTAGAACTCTTTGGCGGCAGCATAACCATCTTGCCTAGCGCTTCTCCTTTGTAGGGCAACATCACTATCTGGGTACCATCAGCTTCTATGTATTCGAATTTGGGAAGCTTCTGGTCGCGATTTCTTTGCGAGGCTCGCTCAATCTCGCCTTTTCTCATCATATCGACCTTTACAACGCTGCTGTTTGGTAATGTGAAATCCTGTTTGTGCGTGTGAGCTGGGTTGAATTTGTCCTGCCAAAATCCTGCAAAATAAAGTGCGTTTGCAAGAGCCACAACGGTTTGATCATTTATCGAGTCTTGGGGGAATAAGTTTTTTATTTTTTCTTTGGTTTGCTCATAAACCCACTTGTTAATCTTATGCCGTTCAGACTCTGATTGGTACATGAAATCAGCCATGCTCGCCTCTGCCTGATAACTGCTGGTTAGAATGTCCCTGAACTTTTTCTCCATTGGGAATGTTTTTTCAACCCACAAGCCATTAGCTGTTTGGAGTGTATAGGCATCACTCTTCTCATTCAGCGTCGCAATAAGCTCCTTGAACCCGGCTTGTCTTGTTACCTCCTCGCGGGGTAGCCTTGTAACCCTTGTTATTTCCTGTGCAGATTCTCCTCTTGCGCCTTCAAGAAGCATGGATAATGCTGTTCGAATGCTGTACGGAGATATTGAAATGTTCCCGTTGCCTAGCTTGGACATTAAATCAAACCCAAAGCTTATGTCGCCTTGAGAAACTTTTTTTCCAGAAGCTGCTGATGCGTATTTCATCATATCACCTTGAGCTGTTTTAAAGAAGAGAAAAACTAACACGTATATAAAGTTTACCGCTATATAAAATAAAAGATAAAAAAACTAAAAAATTATTTGCTCTGCGAGGCCTAAAACGTCAGCTTCTCAGCCCACATGCCGATGATTGGCAATGGCTTGGTCTTGCCAGTTGCTGAGTTGATTATCCCCAAGAGCCAGAGCACAAAGATGACGATTCTAAATATCCATCCAAGAATAACCATGAGAGTCCAACCAAGCACAGGTATCCAAAAAAGTATAAAGCCTATGATTGAAAGCGCAATAGACACTATTATTGACACTGCCAGCAACACCAATGCCTGCTTCACATGGAACTTGGCAAAATTGTTCTTCTTCATCTTCTCGTCAACAAAATACCAGATGATGCCCATCAGCAAATACGCCAGGATAGCGCAACCAATGCCCTCGCTAGCATCACTCTTAACAGCAGCTGGCTTTGCCACGGCCTTCTTAACAACCTTCTTAGCCATAAAATACACCCCGCAATTTTTTAAAAACTAACCTATTTTTACAAAGATAAGAATAAGCTCGTATAAATACTTTGCTCCTTAATCACTAGCAAACAGCTCGTTGTCTGAAACCTTGAATAGTTTTATCCTTGCGCCAGCATCAAGCCAGGCATGCGCGTAATTCACAGCAGCAAAAGCAAGCACATAGTTGCCTTGCTCGCGGAAGTGCTTTGCATCTGAGAAATATCTCTCAGCCATGTCAAGGAAGTCAGCAGCCTCCTTTGCCCTAGCATCATCTTTTTCTGCAGCCTTGACCTTCTCCAATGCTCTCCCAGTGATGTCAAAGTATTTGTCCAACCTCTTGTTGCATACAACGTCGACTTTCTTGGGCTTCTTGTCCAATACGCTCATGATATTATTATTAGTGGCAGAATTATATAAAAGTTGTTATTTTTTATTTTTGCCAAATATTTAACTACTAATTACTGTACTGCTTGTTACTATACTACTTAATTGCTTGCTCTTCGTAGTTGTCTGATATTTTGAGGTCTGCCAATAATTTCTTAAAAGCAGGAAGAACAGCTGGATCCTTTTCTATGACATAGTAATTTGTTAATCCTAAATTTTTTCCCCTGCCGTCTTTTTTTTGGAGAGCAATAATGACATGATCGCCTGGCTTAAGGTCAGGAGTCATATCATCAAAACTAGGAGTTATGCCTGCTTTCTCTGTCCTGTTCTTATCCTCTGCAGAAAAAATAGTTCCAGGCTTAGTAGCCCCGTAGACTATGGGCATACTTATGGATGTTAGAGAACCGTCAGGATTCTGCACCGACCATGACCTTGATCCCTTAGCTTTATTAGGATAAGCCTTTGCCGTGTATTCATCATCCATGACTCTCTTGTCGAATTTGTAAACATTGACATTATTCTGAAGGTAATAAACAGTGCAGATATTATTGAAAAGCCTGTTGTATCCAACAGAAACCTTTTCAACAACACCCCTGACAACGCCATCTGCATCGTCAAACATTTTCTTGATATCAGCGTATCTCTGTTCGTCAACAGTTTGAGCTGTCTGCTGAAATGCTTCCTGAGCAACCAAGTTGTCCAGGCTTATGCTGCTCGCTGACGCTCCTTTCAACCCGCCTGCAGCGCTAGCTAATAATGCAACACCGCCGATAATTCCAATGATTTTCTTCAAAGACGTAAAAGGCATATTGACCCCTCCTAAACCTAAAAATGAGAATCTATAGCAAGTATTATTTAAATTTTTTCTATTTCAGAGTGAATATATCTATTATTCATTCAGTACGTTATCTTTCAGTACGTTATGGGCCTGGGCTGCTCCTTAACTATCTTCTCCAAAACTTCCAGGTGCGCTTTATCAGCAGGCATGCCTGCAATATAACGTATGAACACGTCCTGGGATGTTGTTATTACGTCCTCGCCAAACAAGATGCACTTTTCTCCCTTAACATAAACCGGCATATCCGTCGCATAAGTTACCACGAGCGGACCAGCCTTTAAAGCCTTTTCCTGCTCTTCCTTAGGGATTGGTGCCCCGAATTCGATAAGTAAGGAAAGAAGCCACGGGCTAACAGGTTTGCTAACAGATTCGGTTGTATTCTTCATCAAGAGAGACTCAGGATGGTGAAGCGTTACATCCTTGAACTTATAGAACATAACATCCTCAAACCTATAAGCAGTGCACATACTCTTATAGTGCTCACTAAACATTATTTTCTTCCCGGTAAACGTGCCTATAAAGACCGCGTCTGCATGGTCAAAACACATCTTCATCTTAGAATACAAGTCATCCTGTTTAGTAGTCTGCGCATTAAGCTGCCCTGGTGCAAGGCTAGCAGCAGAAACAGTTATTTCATTGACATAATTGCCAGAGGCATCAACATATTCTCTCTCAGGAAACAGGTTCATCACCTTTGAGCTCTTCAAAGGCGCGCATCCAGCAATGAAAGCGCTCAATGTAAGACAGCCAATGCCTTTAATGATTTTTTCAAGTTTCACCCATACCACCCCTTAAATCAGTTCTATTGGTTTTCTGCTTATTCGTCTAAATCATGGTAGACTTCATGAAATAGTGAGTCTATTTTCTCTCCTCCAATAAATACTTTTCTAATTTCATTGTTTTTAACGAACAAGATGTAGCGCTCTCCTTCTCGGAGTTCTTTTATTCCTGCCTGGTTGGATACGCTTAAGCCAGATCCGGGCGCAGCCATCTTTACAAGCCTGCCCTGCTTCCATTTTAGCCAAGTAGCGTCATCCAGTTCATTGAGCTGCTCAATGCTTTTACGATGAGAGCCAGTATCAATGATTCTTCCAGCTTTCTTGTACTGGTTAAACTTGTAAAAAACCTGCTCTTTCCCTTCAGTCCTGGCAAATTCAGCGTCAAAAACATCTGTTGCTTGCTGAAAGTCTCGGCGTAACTCAGAGACATAATTCTTTCTTGACTCAGTCATGATTTGCCTTAATGCCTCTTCAAAATAAGGATTGCCAGCAGGCATGACCTCGTAGTGTTTTGAATATATGAGGCTGCCTGTGTCTCTTTTTTGAGGGTCCAGGTTGGCGAAAACAATTGCTTCTGACAATAAGTCCAGCTTCAATGACTTTTCCAATATAGGGACATTTTTTTCTTCAACCTCTTCTTCAAGGCCAGAATAAATCCGGATGTCATAAGTCGCTAATTCTCGAGTTCCAATCGTCCTATCCTGCCCTTCATTATGAGATGCATTCAGAGGGATTCGCAACACATTATTGGGCACGCCAAGGCTTTTAGCCTCTTTTATGTTAGCGAAAGTGTAGCTGAGCAAGGTTTTTATTCCAGGAGTGACATTATAACCTGTCTTGCAGACCGTGCCTAGGAATACCATGTCATGGCTCTCAAAGTCTTTTCGCATCTCATCAATGATCCTCTGGTCAAGAGGCATGTTCCTATATGCTCTGTTATCCTGCATTATCTCTTCCCTGTCTTGCCTCATCATGTTAGGCGCGTCTTGCCTTGGCATTGCAGGAACAGAACCAGAAAGGAGCGCTGCCAATCCAATGCATCCAATCAATGAAGCTATTTTTTTCATTCAAAACCACTCTGATATTCTTTATCATAAGTTACTTTTTCTTTTCATGTTCGGCTCGGCGAATCCTTTCAACCAAGTCCCTCTTCCTGAACCACATCTCCTTCTCGGAACATAACGGCTTATGACCCCTCCAAAACAGAATACTTCGCTCCAATCCATTTTTTGTTGTTTTTAATTTTAAAGAAGAAATTCGTTTCGGCCGACCCGCACAGTAGCGCGCCTTTCCCCAAATAGTAAGGATTAGATTCAAATCTTACGCTAACAAAAGCATCAAATCCAAGGTCCGCGCCCTCAACCGCCCAACGACAATAGTCTCTGTCCTTTTCAATCTTCCATGCGATGGTGTCAAAAGTATTTTCCTTATTCTCTTTGATCTGGTCCTTTGTAAATTCACTAAATTGTTTTTTTGTCATAAGAACAATATCTTCACCCATCAATTCCTTTATTAAAGAGACGAGTTCAGGCTCTTTATCATCAGTTAAGAGATAAGTCGGTCCCTGGGAACATTTACCGCCACGTACAAGGTCTGGTGAATAAACAGCTTTCAGCAGCTCTTTCTTATCATCAATTGTAATATCATTTAAAGGTTCAAGCCAACGTGTCCTCAACCAGATGTTGCCTTCTTTTGGTTCGATATAATCATAAGCAGACGTATCAGGTAGAAAGTCAAAAGAATAATTACGTGAACTCACTGTTCGGCTTCCATTTCGAAAGTGTAATAAGTACTGGTTATCCAAGACCTCGATCCTTTGTATAGCAGTCCTTTTTGTGGCGTCAAAGTTCTCAACTAGCGACTCCAGGATAAGTTGATCAGCTTTTTGATTAGTTGTGCTAGTAACATATTCTAAGCTCCTATTCGGATTTACATTCGCGCTCGTAGGCGGTGTTAATCCCAATATTGCTGTGCTTCCAAGAACTGCAATGATTTGCTTCAATGACATAAAACCATCCCGCTAACTCTAAGAATAAAAGGATAGTTGCAGGATATATAAAATTTTCCTATTTATAAGTAGAAATGTTGCCAGTGTCTCCTGAGAATGCAGATAAGTAGCTATACTCCGTTCAATTTTTATTATTCAATAATAGTAACAAAAGCGAAAACTTTAAATAGTCAAAGCTGTTCCTGATATGATATGGATGAAGTATCAACAAAGAATCTCGAGGAAACTGTTAAGGAAACTGTTCAACTTGCACTAAAATATTTAGAGGATTGGCTGGAATTCACTCCTTCTTTGATTGAAACAAGAGAAATCAGAGGCTATGTTGGACCAGCCTTAGCTGCTCCTGACTCTGCATATGAAGCAGTAATCTGCTTTCTTCAAGCCAATTACGGCATAAAAGATAAGAACGACTTCTCCTATCGTTATCAAGAAAATAGGGATAAGCTAATAGCAGAGATCAAGGATAAACAATCTGCTAGGAACAAACTGTAGTATTCTATCAAATCTTCAATCAGGAGAATATCCGTTAATATTTCTATTAAAAATCAAAAGAATTATAAAGCAGCCAATTAGCAAATACAAAGAAAATATGGCGCAGAAGAAAATAAAAAACCAGAAACCCGAATTAATGATAGGCGGCCAGGCTGTGATGGAAGGAGTGCTTATGCGCAGCAATGACAGCTACGCCATTGCTGTCAGGAAGCCTAATGGTAAGATTCTTGTGAAAAAGGAAAAATACGTTTCAATAACCAAGAAAAACAAGATTCTTGGCCTGCCTTTTATCCGCGGGATAATAATGCTTGGGGAGACTATTGGCTTAGGCTATAAGGCAATGACTTTTTCTGCTAACCAGATTGTCAAGGAGGAAAGCAAGAAGATTAGCAGCAAAAAACAGGAGCTAGGAACTGCAGAGCTCGTCATCACATTAGGAATATCCATTATTTTCGGCATTGCGCTCTTCAAGTTCTTGCCATTGCTCATCGCCACGCTTCTTAAGAATCAACTGGCTGGCAGCAATTTGCTGTTCAACATTATCGACGGAGTTGCCAAATTTCTCATCCTTGTGCTTTATTTGGTATTAATCTCCTTGATGAAGGACGTTAAGCGCTTGTTCCAGTATCATGGCGCAGAGCACAAGGCAGTGCATTGCTATGAGCACAACAAAAAGCTAACTGTTGAAAATGTAAAAACTGATTCAAAGGCTCATGCACGGTGCGGCACAACCTTCATACTGATAGTCTTATTCCTGAGCATAATATTCTACTTATTCATACCTTTCAGCACGAATTTCTGGCTCAAGCTATTAATCAGGATCGCGTTCCTGCCAGTAATCACAGGCATTGCCTATGAATGGATAAAGCTGGCTGGCAAGCACACAGACAACTGGCTTGCTAAAATATTAATTGCTCCAGGCCTCCTGGTCCAGGGCCTCACCACAAGAGAGCCTGATGACAAGCAGATAGAAGTAGCGATAAAGGCGCTGAAGGCAGTGGTAGGATAGATGAAGCAGAGGATATGTTGAAAGCATTAATCTTCTTTCTGGGCCCAACCAAAATCTTTGGCTTTTTGTCTTAAGAATTTGACTTTTTTATCGTCTTCCACATCAGCGCTGCCTTTTTGCTTGTTTAGCTCTTGGATTGCATCAGCCCACTGAATCATCCCCTCTGCCAGGGCCAGGGGGTTGTGCACTCCTCTGTAGTCAAGCTTTTCTTGCGAAAGCTCGCTGTGGAGATTGTATTTGCCTTTACTCTTCTTCCAGAACGCTGTGTTGTTTTGCGGTGGAAAAAAGGCCTTGAACAGGTTACTCGCGCCTTCATAATTCCTCAGTTGATAATCACATTTTGCAATGTACAACTTGGCTTCTGCGTGCGCAGAGGGTCCTGTGCCGTGTATCTTCTCATGCTTCTTGTTAATATTCAGGAATAATTCTTTTGCATCTGAGTATTGTTTTTTATCATAAAGTTCAAAAGCCCTGTTCATCATCAATAAGCTGCTCGCATCAGCGTGCTGGCTTAAAAAATAATCTAGCATTCTCCTGTGCGCATCCATCAAAAACAGTTTTTTCTCCAATGAGCGGGCATAGTTGTTAATGTAGCTAAGCGTGAGCTGGAACCAGTTAAGTGGCTCGGCATCAGGGTAGCTGACCAAGAGTTCCTCACCAGGCTCTCCTGACGGGGATTTTACCTGAATTACTGCAAATTTTTTGTTGGGCTTTTTAATAAAAACCGCAGGCACTACATGTTCGCGTCTAACTCCCCGGGCTGGTTCAGAGGCAATCTCTGTTTTTTCCCTGAAAGTCGGAACAGTGTAAGCACCTACATTAAGATTGGCAGCATTACCTAATGCCAGGAATAGCAGGGTGTGCTCAACGCAAATCAAGGGCACTGAGCCGTGGCGTTTAGCGTGCTCAAAAAGCTCTTGAGCGTTTTCTGTCTCAATTTTGGATGCGTTATAATATGTTCCTAGATTCTTAGGTCCTATGCGCAGCAAAGCCAGCACTCGCTGGGATAATGAGTTCTTGTCGCGCATAAGGTTAACGAGCATCTCCAGTTTTTCTGCTTCTGGCTTATCCTTGAACCAGCTCACATAATTCTTCATTTCAGGAGTGCTTGCATAAGGGTTTTTGTCACCTAAGAAAACAGGCCATACATCCTGGAACCTTGAGCTCTCGTATTGCTCTTCAGTTATTATTAAGTCGCTTATATCCCCTGTTTCTGGAAACGCATCCAAGTCTATCATGATGTTGAAGAATAGACGGTACTTTATAAATCTTATTATTTTTACCACTGAATAATAAGTACAAATATGGCGCGGAGTAGATATATGATAAATTATTTCAAATAAGGCTTTTCCATAGACTTAAGCATAGTTTGGATTAATGCTTCCTTATCTGCATCATATTGGCTTTCTAATTTTTTCATAGGAATGTTCGCTCTTTGGGATTGCTTAGACCTCCTGTGTTCGCTTTCTACAAACTCCTTTGTCAGGCCCAAGGAACCTCCAACGCCTGCTCCAATGTAACTACATACATACGAATTTGCAGGGTCAAATACACCTCCAATAAACCCGCCAATCAAAGCACCCCACCAAGCACTGCTCAGATCCATTTGCCTGTGAGTGACTTCATCAAAAATAGTGAGCCCGCAACCCAGCGCTCCACCAGTAATCGATGTGTAAGGCTCTGGTGAAAAGCAAGAGCCAAGGAGGCCGCCTAGGAGAGTATTCCATCCTATTCTTCCCAAGCTCATAATAAATGGCCTGTCAGAAGAATGCTTGGATTCGAGAGCCTTTCTTTTTTTCATATAAGCCTGGCTAAGAGCAGAATAGTTATCCATAAACTCCATGTACTTATCCTTCAAATAAAGATACTCAGGCGGATCGTATTTTTGAAGAATGGACTCTGCGTCTATTGCTTTCTGGTGGGCAAGATTAGAATCAATCTCATTGCAGATAGATTCGAGTGCTGTACGCGTCATAGTGTGGCAGAGTTAAATATGATTTATAAATTTTTCGTTTATTAACTACTCAGAAGTGGTTTCTCTATTAACCTTTTCAGCTTCCCTCCTAGTCACCAAGCTCTCAGGAGCCCACAAATCCATCCTCTTCTTGAAGCGCTCCATCTCATCAGCCTTGACGCTGCTCTTGAACTGGTTAATCATCAGGAGAATTGTTTTCTGCAATTCCCGGACATTATCTTTGATATTCGAAACCTCGTTTTTCATCTCATCCAATTCCTTCTTCATAGAGTTTTTCTTGACATTAATGTCTGTGTTCAGCTTTTCAACATCAACTTCCAGACTATCAGATATCACCCCAAGGTTCTTCAGCCTGGATTCCATGCTCTTAAGATAGCCAGAGAGCTCGTACACCTCATTCATATCAACGCCCGCAGCCATACTCATTGCTTGTTAAGCCTTGCTTATAAATATTTTCTTGTTTGAAGTAGTTTAACGTATCCTTTTTGAGTATTTGATTGACCTAGTCGGCGCGCGCACTTAGCCTGTCGGCTAAAACACTACAATTCTTATTTATTTAACAAAAGACGCGAAGCTTTCGAATAAATTAATTGTTAAAAAAGAAAAGTTTTTATACTATTAGTATGATTAGCAATTCAGATAGGTATAGTTAAAAAGGGGTGAGTAGTTGGCTGAAGATATTTTGCCTCCGTTGCCGCCTGGCGAGGAACAGGGTTTGCCTAGCGGCGGGAAAAAGAAAGGAGGATTTCTGAGCAAGCTGTTCAGCAAGAAAAATGAAGAGCCAACTGAACCATCATTCGCTCCTATCACTAGCGAGCCTCCCAAGCCTGCTCCTGGTGTTCCAGATAACATTAATCTTGACGATATACGGAAGCAGCTTGGCCTGGAGCCTGCTTTTGGCGAAGAGGTTCCTGAGCCGCCTCAACTGCCGTCTAAGGAGAAGAAGGCAGAAAAGAAGGTTGGAAAAAAGGATTTGGAAGGCATTCATAAGCAGGTGCTTGATTTTCCGCAAATATCAGAGCCGCCAAAAATCCAGCCCAAGACCAAATCATTCATTCTAGAAGAGGATCTCGAGGAGCCTGCACAGATAAAGCTAACACAAAAGCCTGCGCCTAGCCGCGCTTCAGCCGGGGATGAAAAAACAGATTGGACTTCTGATGTTAAAGCAGAGGATAAGGGTGCGAGAAGCTCAGAATTTGTAAAAGAGGTTCAGCCCATAGCTATTGAGATTAAGAAGAAATCTGATTTCATCCATGAAGTTACGCCAGAGATAGAGAAGAGCGCTGAGCCTCCGAAAACAGAATTCCTTGAAGAGGTGCATCCTGAAAAAGTAAAGGCTCTGGCCAAGGAGATTAAGAGGAAGAGGTTTGATGAGAAGCGAGGCATACAGTATGAGCCTGAGGTAAGCTTGGAAGAGGAAAAGGAGCCAACAGAGGATGAGCTACAAATCGAAGCTGCAATCAGGGTGGCAATAGAGGAGTCTGAGGAAGAAGCAGAAGAAAAAATCTTAGAGCCAATCCAAATTCATATGGGAAAGAAGCATGAGGAAAAACCAGTTAAGAAAGAAAATCATGGGATAAAACATCATTTGAAAGAGCAGCTGCATAAAGAGCATGCGCATCACGAAGCATTGCATAAAGAGCATGACCATAAAGAACCTTTGCATCATGAGCAAGAGCATGCGCATCACGCAGAACTACACCAAAAGCATGACCGCAAAGAACCTCTGCATCACGAACACGCACATCACGAACACGCGTACCACGAAGCATTGCACCAGGCAGGAATTCATCATATTCATCATGAAAAAGAGGAACCTGAAAAGCCAATTGAGAAGCACAGGACATTGATTGATGTCGAGAAGGATCTAAGGCAAAAGCTCACAGAGCAGATAAGGAAGGAGGAAAGGGGCAAGCTTGTTGCAGAATTTGATGAGAAGAAGAAAAGCCTTGAGAAGGAGTTTGAGGAGAAATCAAAGGAGCATGAATCAGCATCCACAGAAAAGAAGAAAGAGCTTGACAAGAGAGAAAAAGAGATTGAGAAGCAAAGGCAGGAGCTTGAGCAGGAAAAAATCATGATAGCAGGTAAGTCTAACAAGTATGATTTCAAGGAGAAGCAGCTCAGAAAGGAGAAGTCTGAATGGGCAGAGGAGAAGGAGAAAATGGAAACTGAGAAAAAAGAATTTGAGGATGAGAAGGCAGAGGCAGAAGAGCTAAAGCCCAAGCTGGCTGTTATGCGGAAAGACTATGCTAACCTGCAGTCCAGGATGCACGAGATTTATGATAAGCTAAAAGAATTTGAGAACAAAGAAGCAGAGCTTCATAAGCTGGAGCAAAAGATTGCTGAAAAGGAACTATTGCTGAGAAAAGCCCAGACTAGGCTTGAAGAGGCAGAGGCCAGTATAAAGGAGAAAGGGTTCGCAGGCTACCTTGAATCAGAGGCAAGGCAAGAGCCGATTGTGTCGCCGAAATTCGAGGAGAAAGACCTCATCAAGGAGACGCACATGGAAGTGTACGAGCTGATTGACAGCTGCAGGAGCATGATAAGAGTAGGGAACATTGGTGAAGCCAAAAAGCTGTATATGCAATTGCGCGAAATCTATTCCAATGTCAAAATCAGAGGCCCTGAAAAAGAGCTGCTCTACACTGCGATAAGGGAATTGTACGATGATATAAAGCTGGGCGAGATGGAAGGGCCAGGCGCTTGATTAATATTGATTGATAATATTTATGAGTATTCTGCAAAGGCCAAGGGACAAGTTCGAATTAAGAGATTATCTGAAAGAGATTGAGCTTGGCAACCCTCAAAAGCTAGAAGCACTAGCCGAGGAAATTATAGGAAATGTGTTCGAGGTGATGGACAAGTACAGGCAGCTGCCAGCAGAGCACCCTCTTAGAAAATATTATGAGCCTCCTCTCGGGGAGATAGAACTCGCTTATTCTTCCAAGGACTTTAAGAAAAGCTTTCCCTTAGCAATCAGGTATTTACTCAATTCAATTGATTGGGAGTAGAATTGTTCTTCTCGCAGCTAATAACATTTTCTTTAATAGTAAACTTGGCATCAAGGAATTTCTCTGCAACATAAATGTTGGACTTAACGTGTTCAGTGACCTCGCTAGTCTTGATAATCCCGCCACTCAAAGCCATGAAAGGAATGAGCTGGTCTGCAAGGTGCTTGTCAACAGCTGCGCCAGAATTTATTTCCTTGAGAAGAATCTCAGCAGCCTCTTTTCCAACATCCTCTGCCTTCAGAAAACCCTGGTTTTCTGAACCAGCAAGCTTATCGCTTGCTGTCTTCTTGCCCCTGTCACCCAGGCCGTCAGCTCCTAGCACAACCGGGTTTTTCAGGTCGATTTCTTCATCGCCAAAAACAGCCCAGAGAGTAATGCCAGAGCCAGTGCTCATTGAATTATAATACTGATGGTTAAAGCTAAACGGAGCATTCAATTTCTCGAGGTAAAGCTTTGCGCTCGAACTCTGCCTCTCAGCAACCTTTGCATTCTCTAAATCAGCAGAGGCATGACTAATACCTCTTATTTGCAGGAGTTTTTTCTGCTCAAGCAACAATATAGCAGGAGCCTTGGTTGGAGAGTTGTATTTTCCATTAATCACAATCTTTATTTCTCCGCCGCCTTTTGGATAGTAGCCGCGCTTGAAAAGATTAGCCTCAATATCAGCATAGCGCCTAGTCTGGGGCAGGAATACAGAATTAAAATAGTCAAATGGCTGGGACCATTTCACATCAGTGCCTCCTTTTATGTGGAATGATACTTTCTTGCCGCAGAAAATGCTAGGTAAAATAAGGGATTGCAAGAGAAGGGTTATCGAGCCTGCTGTTCCAATGTTGATGTTGTGGTGGCCTCCTTTGAATTTTCCAGGCGTGAACTGCACTTCTGTGCTGCCAGCATAACGCCCAACAACTTCTGCATTGCAAAGATTCATTGCTGCCTCTACGCAAGCCAGGTGCTGGGCAGCTAATCCAGGGTTGCACCTGCCCTTTCTGATGTTAACTATCTTGAAGGCTTTTCCTGTCAGCATGCTCAATGCCAATGCCTGCCTCAGGATGGCTCCTCCGCCCTCTCCGTGGCTACCGTCGAGTTCTAACATGCTGTTAAGAAAAGGGTGGTGTTATAAAAAATTAATCATTAAAGGCAAAGAGTTCAGCATTTGACAATACTTTTTTAAATACAAGGGCATTCCTAACTATAAAATGACAACCGACATATTAAAATTAGAAAAAGAAGATAATTATTATCTCATCACAGGGAAAAAATGTTGGGTATCAGTATATGATATTTCAGGCGATGTAACGTTAGTTATGGGTATGAAGGGAGCCATACCATCTGATAATATGAAAGGATTTTCTTTGGATCAAAAAACAAATGAATTATTCCTTGAGTTCTACAGAGGACAACGTAAACTTAAACTAGAGAAAATCCTTCTTGGAAAGATTGCAGATTATGATCAAACAAGTTCTTGGGTAGACAAAGTCAATTCTTTATACAGAAACAAATGAGCGAAGAGTTCTGGTTGGCTCCATTATATAGTGATTACATTAAAGAAAGATTTAAAAAGAACGTTATATTCCCTTGTTTTATGACAAAAACTAAAAGTTTGGATTTATTGATAAGTTCGCATCTTATTGCTTGCCGCGGGATTAACTGCAACAACAATCCACTATTACCAAAAGAGAATGCAGAACCTGTAATAGTTAATATTTATAAAAATGGAACAAGCAGTCCATTATGTAGATATTACTCTGGAAGAGATAAAAAGTGTTCTGTACATCATAATGACGAATCCCAAGGTCGCTGCCCATATAAAGATGATTGTGGTGAACTTAAACTAGCTTAATATTTAAGAATTTTCTACAAAAACTTCGAGAGTCAGCTCGAATTGAACATAACTTCTTATAAAAGAAATAGAAAAAAGAATAAATATCTTCGGCCTAAAGGCCGAAGTATTTCCAAAAATCGCAGAAGCGATTATAAGACCTCAGCATTAATGCAGAGGTATTCTGCGATTTTTGATAAAAAACAAAAAAATTTATGAGTTCTTACCAGTTAACCTCGTTCAGATAGGCATCTGTGTTGTTAAGCTCAGGGTCGTTCAATTCTGCGTCCATGTTGTCAACGTCCTGGATGTCTCCTGTTATCTGGCTTTCCTCTGCTCCTGTTACAGGCGCTTGAGTATCTGCTTGAGTGTCTTTTTGCTCAGGCGCAGTGCATCCTGTAATGAGCAATGCAGCAACAGCTAGCAAAACCAAGGCTGTTATTGTCTTCTGCATTTTCACTCATCCTCTTCAACGACTTCAACTTCTTCCTCTTCATCAACTTCGTCAGGGTCAAAGTCTTCTCCGTTCTCATTTATCATGTGCACCAAGTCCATGAGGATTTTGTGGGCGTCCTTTAGTGCCTGGTGAGCTTCACGAGTAAGGGTCTTGGCCTCTTCAAGCTTATCCTTTGCTCCTGAATTATCTCCGCTGCTCCTTAAGTCCTTTGCTTCCTGGAAGAGCTTGTTGGCTTCAGTCATCTTAGTCCTGGCTTCATCAATCATGGCGCTGAACTCATCAAGCTTGTCCTCGAGCCCAGTGGTGTTGGTTCTGTTTTCCTTGAGCTTCTCAACAACCACTTCGAGTTTCTTCTCTAATATCTCGCTGCGAGCAAAGATTTCTCCTACCCTGGAATGAATGACTTCCTCAGCGTAGAGGAATGCCTTGTATTTGATGTCATTCCAAATGTTCCTTATGAGATTAGCAGCTTCTTTGAGCTCGTCCTGAGTGGTAGCTGATTCAACTTTGCCCTTTGCTTCCTCAAGCCTAGTTATTAGTTCATTGGTATTCACAATCATGTCATGGGCTTGTGTCTCATTAAGGTTTTCTGCGCTCTCAACCCTGCTCTTGACTTTTTCAAGGTACTGGATAAGCCTTTCAGCAAGCGCGCTTAAGTCTTCCTGGGCTTTTTCAAAAGTCTGGTTCTCTAATTCTGTGCAGTTCTCTCTGCTAGCCTTGCATTTTGCAAGCAGATCTTTTAAGTCTAAGAATTCATCCCTTGCCCTCAGCTGATTGTTCTTCATTTCAGAATACTTATTCTTGGCTTTCAGGAACTTGTCATGGGCATCGCGCAATTTATCCTGCGCAATCACCCTCTTGCTTATCATATCTTTTATTTTCTCTGTCTTGACTTTCCAATCCTTTATCTTTTCCTTGCAGTCTTCTGTATCATTCAAGCATTCCTTTAGCCTGGCCCTATCCAAGTTCCTTATAATATTGGACTTGTTGGTTGCATTGATCTGAGCAAGGAATCTTTCAACAATATCAGGATGCTTTTCCATGAATTTCTCAACAATCCTGGCTTTTAATCCTCCATTGCCAGCAACTGCAACCCTCATGCCTCCTGCAGCGTTTCCTTCAGGGCCTTCATTATCATCTGTCGTTGTCTCATTCTCAACTTCCTGGACGTCTTCTAGGTCTTCAACGTCCTCTGTGCTACCATTATCATCTCCGTGCCTTCCATTGCCATTGCCATTCTCTGCTAATGCCAACGGTAGGGCACTGATAAGAAATACTGCCAGCACTAAAAAGGCAAACATTTTCTTTACATCCATTTTCTTTACCTCCGATTTATTATATAGCATCGTTGAAAAAGTGACCGTCAACATCACCTTTGCCAAGGCAGAAATTATTTTTATTGACGCACTTGGCTGATGTTGACCTGCCGGGGGTCACCCCAAACGGGGTGGCAGGCAGGGCACTTTTTCAACTTCACCATTTAAGCTTAAAGTGGGTTATACATATTTTATTTATAAACATACTTTCTAAAGCTTTACGCATGACAATCTTCCTGGCCTGAAAATGCTGAATTCGCTAGGTTAAAGCTTTATGAAGCTTTATCCGCCCAGTTCAAAATATTCTTCATTTACGTTCTTTACTTAAAATATATACGTTCATTTTAAATGGTTGCCAAGCCAAAGAGCTTATTGTTGGAGGTGATTATATGGTAAGGATTGAGCTGCGTAATGATGGCTGGTTTGAGGCGGGAAAGGATGCAAAGGACACCTTTCCAATTGGCTATCTGATTTACCAGTCAAAGAAAGTGCTAAAGGAGCGCCTAGAAAAAATTGGCGAGCAGGAATCAATAAGCGAGCTGGAGAAAAAGCTTAGGGAAATCCCCGAGCTATTCCAGTTCAAGCGCACACCCTATCTGGTTGGTAATAATGTAATGATTGACACTCCGGGACTCCCAGGCCAGTGCTATTTAGGGAGCATAATGGCTGAAGAATAAACGACTCTTCAAAAAAGGTTTTCAAAAAATTTTTATATTACCTGCTATTTTTTTATTCCATGAAAAAAGGGTTGTGGGTGATTGTGTTTCTTATTCTAGTTCCCCTAGCCCTAGGCGCAACCATCCACGGCAAGGTGTTTGACTATAATTTTGCAGTTGCTAAGAACAGCGTAGTCTCAATCAACACTGTGCCTGAGCAGCAAGTGGTGGCGATTGACGGGACTTATTCCTTTAATGTCCCTAAGGGTGATTATGTCATCTCAGCAATGCTCAAGGATAATTCAGGAAGCATTGTTTATTTTATGAACGATACAGTGTCTATTGTTAATGAAGGTGATTATGTGCGCGACCTGATAATGTTCCCCAGTAATGACTTGGATGAACTTGACTTGGAGAATGATTACAGCGAGCTTAATGATGAATCCAAGGCAAATGTTCAGAAGATAGTTCTCATCATTGTGGGCTTGATTATTATTTTCTTGTTCGTCTGGCTCTACTGCGCTGCTTTCAAGAAGAAGTGCAAGATATTCAACAGGGTTATTCCAAAGCCAGAGGAGAAGAAGGCAGAAGAGAAGGAGGTAGAAGTTGATGATTTTGTTGAGCTGACTGCTTTCATAAGAAAGAACAAGAGAGTTACGCAGAAAGAGATACGCAAAGAATTTGCGTTGTCAGAGGCCAAGATAAGCCTGATGCTCACAGACCTTGAATCTCAGAAAAAAGTCAGGAAGATAAAGAAGGGCAGGGGCAATGTTATTGTTTGGAATGAGAAATAGGAAGTAATAACCACTTCTTAGTGATAAAAAAACAAAAGATTTATAAATACAAAACACTATGTTCTTGACAACATGGAATTAAGCGATTTTATCCCAGTAATTGTTCCTTACAATGCAAAAGAGAGAGAAATATACACTCAAATCCTTCTTGACGTCGGCCTCAAAGAGCCGGTCGTGGTTGAGCCGTTTCAGCACGTAATTCAAATAGGGGAGAAACAGTATTTTAAAAATGAAGAAATAATTCGGGAGGTAGCTAACACTGTCGGCACTAAAAAAAGCGTCATTATAAGCGGACATCACTATCCGATTGCAGATTGTTATAATGATAAACAGGTTGCTCTTGTGACTTTTGACGCCCACAATGATTCCTATGGTGACAAGGACAGCCTTTTCAACAACTGTTCTGGCAATGGAGAGTTCATCCTAAGAAGAAAAGGAAAAACATATATCATAGGAACAGGCGTTGGCACTCATAACCTTGAAAAAATAAAAACTTATCCACCAAAGCAAAAACATAAAATGATGGAAGCAAGAGATGCTGACAAAATTTTTCTAAGCCTGGATATAGATGTTTTTGACCCTAGCGTTACCCAAGCGCACCATTGGCCGCGCACGGGATTAATAGACCTCATCGCAAAAGCTTTACATATCAAAAGATACATGGACTTCGAGAGTGTTATGGAGTTAACACAACACATAATTAAAGACAGGAAAGTGGTCGGTGTGAACATAGCTGGCTATGACCCTGAATTTGAAGAGCCGCCTTACAAGACAGCAGAGTTATTGAAGCAATACCTGAGTTCTGTTCTGAAAGAGATTAATAAGTAGAGAAGATAGCCTCTCTGATAATTTTCTAAACGAAACATTTAAATACTAGAAAAGATACTAATATCCTAAAAAGGCTACTAGAAGCTAACATCGCCAAAGTAATATCGCCAACAAATAGCCAACGATCATGAAAGCTTGCAACGGTAATACAGATCTTAGCAAAAACGAGGCTATAGAGATCACAAGGCTAGAGCCAGTAATAATTGAGGTGGAGGAAGAGAACAAAATCTCTTCCCATCTCATATTATTTGAGATAATCTGCAGGATGAATTTCACGCCAGAAGAGCTCATAGTCAACGGCGAAGTCCAGGAGACCATATTTGAGACGCAAGCAAGAGAAGAAGATTAATACAATTTTTTTCTATTCGGCACAGGAGATTGAATGTAATTATATATTATCTCAGTGGTCTGATCCACTGTCCTCCTGCTAGTGTCAATCAATATATCAAAGCGCCTCGTGTCAAAAGGATGCACGCCATAAAGATTATGATAACGAATTGCGTCTGACTCCTCCCTCTGGTCCAATAATCTCAACGCATCCTCCAGGCTTTCAGGTCTCTCCTCTGGCCTCGCCTTTTCGAATGTTCTCTTAGCCCGCACAATATCTTCAGCCACAAAAAATACCTTGATGCTGTGGGGGATAAAAAAGAATCCTAGGCGGGCATCTGCCACAATATCATTTTCTGTCAATCCAATGGTCCTAAGGTAATCATCAACCAATTTATCAGAAGTCGGATCAGTCTCCCCTCTCTTGTTAAGCTCAGCAATGGTTAATCCTTGCTCAATGGCGTACTTACGCCTGACATCGCCAGCACTGTAGAACTTGTAACCAAGCCTTCTTGCCAGTTCCCCGCCAACAGTCGTCTTGCCAGCGCCTGCTCTTCCCCCTAATGTGATTATCACAACCACTCTCGCGGGAGAACACATATAAAAAGCTTTGCTATAACTGTTTTGTTGCGAAAAGAGCTAAAAAAATAATCAAATCTTCATTTTCATTTTTTTCTTCCTTAGAAAATCAAGAACAATATTCAAGGTTTGTTCAACAGTGTTGTTAGAAGTGTCAATCACCAAGTCATAGTGCTTCATCTCAAAAGGATTAACACCATAAAGCTTCTTATATCTGCGAATGTCTGATGCATCCCTCTCCTTAAGTAATTTGACAGCCTCGCCCAAGTTTTTCAGGTTCTCCTCAGGTCTGGCCTTATCCAAGGCTCTCTTAGCTCTAACCTTCAGCTCAGCATCAAGAAATATCTTTATGCTGTGAGGGACAAAGAAAAAGCCCAGCCTGGAATCTATTACCAAGTTATCTTCTGTTTTGCTGATTTTTTTAAGATAATCATCAACCAGCTTGTCAGAAGCAGGGTCTGTCTCTGCCTGCTTGTTAAGCTCAGCAAGAGTTAAACCCTTATCAACAGCATACTTGCGCCTCACATCACCTGCACTATAGAAATTATAGCCAAGCTTCTCAGCAAGAGCCTTGGCAACACTGGACTTGCCAGCGCCTGCCTTGCCATTAAGAGTGATAATCATAGAATTAGCAAAGAAAACAAGAGTTTAAAAAGTTTATGGGAGTTATTGTTTCTCTTGTTCTTGCTCTGGTTTTTCTAATTCGTCTTTTGAAAGATAACCTCTCTTAACCAAGATCTGCTTGTTAATATGCTCTTTTTCTTTTTGAGAAAATTTTTCATAAGGAATGACTATTGCCCTAGGTTCTTCCTTTGTCTGACCATTCTCTCCAGGTATTTTTTCTGTGAATTCTTCTTTGCGGGCAATTCTTTGGCAGTCATCTCCATAAAGCATTTGGTAGAACCATCCTGCAGATGTGCCTTTCTCATCAATAGAATATTCTCCTGCAACAACAGCATTCCTTAAGCCCCTGTCAAGCTCTTTTTGAGTTGGCAAGCTGAGCTTCATGCTGTAAGTCTGCGCTACAGAAACCATCTCTTTCAAGTCACCAGCTGCATAAGCGTTCAGGAAGCGTGTAATCTGTTCTTCATCAGCCTTTTTTTCCCTGAGAACTCTCTCGTTAAGAATTTCATAAATTCTTTCGACAAGACCTGAGTGAGGGCGGCTGATGCCTTCTTCTTTTATTTTCTCAAGTTCATCGTCTGAGGCAGAAGAGATTTTCTGGTATAATTCCCCTACATCTGTAAGCGTGTATGGATTAATTTCTTGGTCAGTATTTTGCTCCATGGTATTATCACCTTAATCTTGATTATGAATAGATGAACTAATTCATAAATCTTTCGGTTATTTAACCACTAATTAGTAACTACGATGTCTCTTTTGCCTGGCATTGCACTTTCCTCCACAGCAAGGTTTATGCTGATTACAACGCTGTAAAGAAGATGTAAGGGAGAAAAAAATGAAGCAAAAAGAAAACATTGAAGCAAAAATAAATGAATTAATGTCAAAGGAAGACAGGAAGGACGCAGAGTTCAGGCTAGCGATTCTACTGTCAGAAGTAGGAGATGTTGCCAAGTACATCACCCACGACGAGAAGCTCAACCCTGGCGCTAGGCCCCACGGCACTATTGAAGGTGAGAAGCTGGCATATGGCGAGGTTATTGTACAGCTAATTGGATTGTTGAACAGCCGCGGCATCAGCTATGATGAAGCTATACAAATTGGACTAAAGAACTGGCTTGAGGCTGACTGGCGCAAGAGAGAGGCACAAAAAAACTTAAATAAAACTATTGAGGGTATTGTAATCAAAGAGGGCTATGCAAAAGCCAAGGCATATGTTGTGAGCAACCAGAACCCTCTTGAGGCTGTCAAAAAGGAGAAGGACAAGCCAATAATTATCTTGGAGCACGCAGACCCTGACGTGATAATCTATCTTGATGACGCTGCTGGAATTGTCACAGACCATGGCGGAAGGCTGTGCCATCTTGGTGTTCTTGCGCTTGACGACAAGGTGGGCTGGAAAGTGCCTCCATCAATAGTGGGCACGGGCAACGCAACCAAACTTATCAAGCACGGCGAGATTGTAACTGTTGAAGCTTATGGATTGCATGACAAGGGATATGTGAAAAAAGAGAAATGATTTTAATGAAAAACGACCTTAATCAAGAAGCATTAGAAAAAATCTGCAAGCATGCGAAATTGTGGAAAAGAGAAGGAGAGTGGCTGAATCTTGGAAAAGGAGATATTATTCTGTGTATAGAACCTCTCTATATTCCTAATCGTCCTTTTGGCGCATGCATCTGCACAGAGGTAACTTATATTGAAGACGGCCAAAAAGGATTTGATGCTGATTATGACTTAAAAAAAATGTATGACTGCGACAACAGGAATTTTGGTAATACACTATGGGAATTGTCTAAATAGATTGTACTTTTACAATGAATAATTCATCACTGTTGTACTTTTTTTGTCAATAATATAAAAAAATATTAAAACACTATGATAATAACCTGCTAAAATGGTCCTTAACAAAGAGATTGAGAAGAAAATAACTGAATTCGTTTATTTAAAGCCGAGGACTGTGCAGGAAGTTGCTTTTCTGATACAAAAAAACTGGCGCACTGCTGATTCTTACGTTGAGAAGATAGGTACTGAGACTGGAATGATTAGCAGCAGGACTTTCAGGGGAGGAACAAGGGGAGCTTTGAAGGTTGTCTTTTGGAACAATGTTGAGAAGATTCATTCAAGCCAGTTCCAGGAAAGACTTTTTAGACAGATAGAGAGCGCGAAGAATAAGGAGGATTTCAGCCCTCTTGACATTTACCAGTATGTTCCTGATGAAAAGAAAAAAGCATTCTCAGAAGTGGTTGAGGATGAGAGCATTTCAAAGGAGCAGAACCTGAAAGGCTTGTTCACCAAGGCAGAAGAGCAGATACTCTACTTTGCAGGCAACATGAGCTTTCTTGAGATGAAGGAGAAGAAGAAAAACATTCTTGGTATGATAGAAGAAGCTGCAAAGCGAGGGGTGAGCATCAAGGTATTGGCAAGGATTGACATCACTGCATTGGAGAACTTCAAGCGCATGATGGAGATCAACCACAAGATAGGAAGGGAAGCCATTGAGATAAGGCACGCCAACCAGCCGCTGAGGGGGTTTATCATCGACGACAAGGAGATCAGGCTAAAAGAGGAGAAGCTACCCCAGAACTACAAGAAAAGCGAGCTCAAGCAGAAGACCAGGATTTTCTACGAGATTTATGACGAGGAATGGGTGGAGTGGCTGCAGAAGGTCTTCTGGAACATCTTCAGGACCAGCATTGACGCCAAGCAGAGAGTCAGGGATATTGAGAAGATAGAGAAGTTGTAAACTCTGTTATTCCTATTCAATAGTTAAAATATGGAAATATTTAAATACCATGCAGCATTCTCTGACTCCATGAGCGAGAGCATTGATGAAAAAACACTGAAATTATTCGATGAGTTAGCTGGTTTGCAAAAGGAATTCCTAGAATGGGGAAAGCAAGAAGGTGTTGATGACGCTACAGCATTTTATGAAACTACATTCCTGATATTAAACAAAGCCAAGATCTACGGAGACAAGTTCTACGACCAATACATGGATTGGCACAAGGAGAATCAGCCGGAGTTCTACCAGTACGCACTTGACATGATCAAATTTGAAGGAAGCTATGACCATGATATCCTAGATTTGCTCCCTTCGTATGAATACGCTGCTCAATCAGTCGCAAGGCTTCTCAAGGCAAGCAAAGAAAAGAAACCAAACAAATTGTCAAGTGCAGAATTAGAAAGGATAATCATTGGGCCAGATGATACTGAAGAAGACTATTAAATCATTCTAATATACCATTGAGACCTGTTAAAGTAAAGAGAAAAAAGTTTAGAATTCCTTTTTCTTTTCCAATTCTCCAATCTGGTGCAGGATCATCTCCCTTGTCCTGTTGTTGTCCTGCTCGTGCATTAATCCGCCGCACTCAGGGCACTTGAAGTTGAACTCCATTGATTTCTCAAATGGCATCCTGACGCAGGCGCTCCTGCACATGTAGAAAGTGAATTTTTGCTCTCTGTCGAACCTGTCCTTGAGCTTGGCAATCTTAGAAAGGCGTATCTTCTCAGCAAGATAAGGAACCATGGGCTCGTTGAAGTCCCAGTAGCAGATGTACCAGCCCTTGATCCTGTCCTTCTTCCTGAGGAAGGAAACGATGTTGTACTCAAGCAGCCTGTACAAGAGGTTCCTGACGAGATGGATTTCCATGTCAAGCTCCTCTGCGATTATGAACTCAGAAATCTGCTTTTTGCCTCTCAGATAGAAAATGATGGGCAAGGCTTCCTCGCCAACCAACTCAGTAACAACATGATTGATCAGAGGCTCTGTGATTTTCTTCTTGGCAGAAATGGCCTCTCCCTTGTGGTTAGTGAAGACGAAAGAATTATTCAGTACTCTGACATGTCTCTCAATCTGTACGCCATCCTCAAGCATAAATAGCTTTCTAGTATCGGTGTCTATCATATTAACGCCCCCAAAACTATTTTATGATAATGTTTACTCGATTCCTAACACTAGCTAAAAATCGTTATATATTACCCTGAAAACTATTATTTATAAATTTTGTGGTGGGAATGTACATAAATTCTATACTATATAACGACTATAATGAATTGATAACCAAATTTTTATGATAACACAGTGGTTAAATCATACTTTATGTGATGAATTGCTTTTTTATTCCTTCAAATTCATGTCATTCATCTTTATTGCAGTTTCTAGCATTGAGGGCATAACTTCAGCTAATCCTCTAAAACCAGTTTCTATAGCAATAATTGAGTAATAGTTTCTTAAGTGAGTGTTGAGTTCATTTCTATAAAGACTCAATACTTCCAACTGTGCCTTTGCCAATCCTCTTTGGTACCTTAACTGCGTCCTTATTTTAGTATCATTCCCTTCATATGTAGGAACTAATAACATCTCCTCAGCTTGACTTAATGCTACTCTTTCCCATTTAATCGCATCATCAACTTCGTTCAAGCACTTAAGTGCTTCGATGCCTAGAGTTGCACAATCTGCTTTTGGATTAGTTTGCACAAACCATTGATAATTTTCATAAGCTTTCATTGCAGGACTGTTCTCAAATTCTTCTATTTCATTACTCATTTTCATCTACCTCCTTTTTATTCCTCAAATGAGTTTTTGTGTAATCTCCAAAGGTTTTTTATTTGAAGATCAGCATGTGCCTGGCTATAACGGTCTTTTGGATATCTCTTTTCGAACTGGGCAATCAGAATACCTTCTAGACAAAATTCTCTTGCCCAAGATTTGTATTCTTCACTTAATCGCTGAAGATCATTCATAAAAAACACGTATTCTAGGATTAAGCTAGAAGCATAAGTAAGGTCAGTTTCTCTTGGCATTCTTGGAATTGAGTAAGTTGGCTTCATCTTATCTTGTCCTTGGGTGTTCTAATATATAAATCTTTCGTTCTTGTAATCACTTAATAGTGGTATCATAAAATCTTCTAGTGATAGTCGAGTTTATCACAAAATCGCTCGCTTCGCTCACATTTGCGCTAGGCTCGCATTTTGCGTCCACCTGCCTTGCAAACTTAGACATATTGAACATTAGGTGTTGCCTCCCCGTATGGGGCAACCCCTGGCGACGCACAGCATTACTTCATTAGAAGAAGTTTGCACCTTAAGGCAGCGATGGACTTGATGCTCGCAATATTGGCGCTTTTTTTGCGACAAACTCATTTACAGCCAAAAACTTTAAATAATCCGAGAATAATGAATCAGTTTAAAGGGGATGTGAGAAAGCTCAAATGGTAGCTAAGAAAGTAAAATCTGATGAGGATAAGCGTGTGGAAAGCAAAAAAGAAAGTGAAGGTAGGAAAGAAGCCAATGCTGAAATTTCACAGCTAGGAATAACTGTCAAGAAGGCAGATGATTTCAGCGAGTGGTACACCCAGGTAATCCAGAAAGCTGAGATGATAGAGTACAGCCCTGTGTCTGGCTGCATGGTGATAAGGCCTTATGCTTATTCAATCTGGGAGACAGTGCAATCCTTCCTGGACAAGGAGTTCAAGAAGATAGGAATACAAAACGCTTATTTCCCGCTATTAATCCCAGAATCACTCCTAAAAAAAGAGCAGGAGCATGTAAAAGGGTTTACTCCAGAAGTAGCCTGGGTTACTGCCCACGGAGATACCCAGTTTGAGGAGCGCCTAGCAATCCGCCCAACCAGCGAGACCATAATGTATGATTCTTACAAGAAATGGATCCGTTCCTACAGGGACCTACCATTAAGGCTTAACCAGTGGTGCAGTGTAGTCCGTTGGGAGTTCAAGCATCCTGTTCCATTTCTAAGAACCAGGGAATTCCTCTGGCAGGAAGGCCACACTGTGTTTGCAACAAAAGAAGAGGCAATGAAAGAGACAGTTGACATATTAGACATCTATGCCCGGGCATACGAAGAGCTCTACGCAATCCCTGTGCTCAAAGGCAGGAAAAGTGACTCAGAAAAATTTGCAGGAGCAGACTACACCAACAGCCTGGAAATATTCATGCCTAACAACAAGGCAATCCAGGGCTGCACCACCCACTTCCTAGGCCAGAATTTTTCAAAGGCATTCGACATCACATTTCTGGATAAAGAAGGAAAAAAGCAGTACGGCTGGCAGAACTCCTGGGGTTACTCCACTCGTTCAATAGGGATAATGGTTGCAATGCACGGAGATGACAAAGGCCTTGTTCTGCCTCCAAGGGTTGCTCCTGTCCACGTGGTTATTGTGCCTATTGTTTTCAGCAACAAGCCCAGTGTTAATGAGAAAATACTTGAGCTAGCCAAGAAGATAAAGGCAGAGCTCAAAAACTTCAAGGTCCACCTTGATGAAAGGGACGAGTACAGCCCAGGCTATAAGTTCAACTACTGGGAACTCAAAGGCGTACCGCTAAGGATAGAGATTGGGCCAAAGGACTTGGAAAAAAACCATGTTGTTCTAGCTAGGAGGGATACTGGGGTAAAAGAATCTGCGCCAGTCTCAGAAATCACAGTGAGAGTAATCAAACTGCTCGCAGACATCCAGGACAACCTCTACAACAAGGCAAAGAAATTCCTTGAAGCCAGCATTGAAAAGACTAGCTCGCTGGCAGAAATGAAGAAAGCCATTGACAGCGGCAAAATCGCAATGGTGCAATGGTGCGGGAGTGATGAGTGCGAAGCCAAGGTCAAGGAAGAGACAGGAGCTAAGAGCCTGAACACACCATTCAAGCAGCCAGAGCTAAAAGGCAACTGCTTCTGCGGCTGCAACAAGAAGGCAGAAAAGATTATTTACTTTGCAAGGAGCTACTGAGGGATTATTCTATGAGCAACGGGCCGATTAAAAAATTCCCTGCTGACGACATCACCAAATATTTTGCTAAGAGGAATGATTTAAGGTCAATGGCTTATGTTAGCGACGCAGAATTAAGTCAGTATGTGTGGGTGCTTGACACCAATGTTTTTATCGAAGACGAATATTACAATAAGTGCCTGCGAATAGTGAATAGCAGCAATTTTCTGATTTCCCAGGATGTAATTGACGAGCTAACCAGAGGCACTCCGGTTCAAAAGGATGCTCAATGGGAGCGCGCAAGGCAGCTTGCACTGGTTATTCAGGAAAAGCACAATGACAAGATTTTTCAAAAGCCAGAGCCGCAGCTAGAGAAAGAGCTTTTCAGGCTTTCTGGGCTTATGACCAAGCCTCACGTCGAAAAAATTATTCTTCAAAACTTTCAGCAGATATATGACTCTTTCAAGAAAAGCTGGGACAAGCAGCAAGCACTGGATAATTTCATTATTGGCATTGACAAGAGATTGAATGACTCTCTAAGAAGGGATTTTGAGTCCAGGGCAAGAGGATTAATACAGCCAGACAAGATAAGCCACATCATTGACTTTTTCTTAAAAAACATGAAAATAACCCTACGCAATATCTTTAACACCATAATGAAGTACTCTTCTCTTGATATTGAGAATTGCAAGAGATTCATGATAAAGCATTTCTTCAGGCCTGTCGACTCTGATATTAGAATAGCTGCCAGCTACATTGAGCATCACAAGCCCAGGCATCATCTTGGCTCTAATGACAAGGATGTGGTTGAGCTTATTATTCTTCACGAGTACCGGATGCCGGCATGATGCCTTTTTCTTGAAAAAAACTCAAAGATATTGAAGCAATATAATCGATTTTTTTCAGCCGCCTTAGCATGCCCAAATATTCAAGCGCAACTGTGACTCCGCCTTGGTTTCCAATGAGGAAAAAGTTTTGGGCGTTGGCTGCATCCAGCATATAAAAAACATCAACATCATTTATTTTCTGGCCTGGCTCAGGAGGGGTAGCATGTTTTACATAAGGAGATAATTTTGTGTCGGTGTTAGCATGGTTTTTTAGGATTTCAAAATCTCCTGCTTCTAAGTGTGTGTCAAGGCTTGCACTATCGCTCACTTTCCTGTAATCAAAGCCCAATGCTTTAAAGCCGTAATTTTGATATTCAGGATCTGTTCTCACCAGGATATAGCCTCTACTATCATTGTCTTTTCTTATTTTTTCAAAAACAGATTCCAGTAACACAACATCTTCTAAATCATGTGCATTATTTTCCATAATTGACGAGAAAGAAAGCCCTATTTATAAATCTTGCTTTTATTACTACTAATAAGTCGTTTCAAAAAAGCATTATTGTTTCTGAAGCAGCAGGTCGCTGTAAGAGCAGGATACTAAATCATTCTTACTAATATTGAGCATCTTCATGTAGAAATCGCACTGCTCTAATAATATATTCTTGCTTAGGTTGCCTGTCTTGTCAATAGCCTCAATCTCAACAAAGCAGTCCAAGTCCTTGACATTATCAAGATGAAATTTTACATTGTTAATAAAATATATTTCTCTCTGTTTGTCAACGACAACAAGAACGTCGAGTGATCTAGTCAAGATTTCCTTTAACGATGAATCAGGCTGGTTTTGGAACAAAATAACATTTGACTGCTTAGGACCAGATTCATCATCGCGCTCATAATAAACCAGGCAATTCTCGATGTTGCCTTCTCTTAGCTTTAATCTTCCTCTGCTCACCTTGAAATAAGTGTCAATCTGGTGGTCTGAGCCTTTGTAATCAGCGTTAGATGATTTCAAGAACTCCCGGATTGATTGGTGCTCATTACACTTAGCCTTGATTTCAATATTAACCTGGCTCACAAAGAGCAAGAAATCAGAGCGCATATAAATGATTTACTAAAAAAAGTTATGCCGGCGAGGGGAAGGTCAGACTAACTGCGCTTGACAGCTCATCTTTTGAGCCCCCGACTTCCACGGTGCACCACAATCTTTTATTCATCGACTTTCGTCTCATCGCTCAAGATTGCATTTATGAGCGTGGCGCTCTAACCAGGCTGAACTACGCCGGCAAATTGTTCATGATGATAGAAAGATGATGCTTATAAAAAGCTTACTATTTTTCCATTCTTTGCGATAGCTTTATAAATTATTTTAATATCTCCAGTTTAAGCGATAATTAAAGGGGTGAGTTTTGTGGCGTTGTGGGTCTGTTTGACGAGAGCGTTATTTCTGCTTGCCCCTATAAAAATATCTGCATTATGGTGAAAAAAGAATGGGTTTGTTCACTAGCGGCAAAAGGCACAGGGTTAAAAACCTAGAAGATAATGATGAACAAAGTATTGAGGAACAAGAAGAAGCATCTGAAGAAGAAATATCTGAACAAGAAGAGGCGCTTGGGAAAGGGGAATCAACAAATGAAGAGGAGATAACAGTTTCAGATGACGGGTTGTTTATGAAATACAGTAATGTTCTCAAAGTTGATACATTAAGCATCCTTTATAAGAAAGGATGGGAATTAATAGCAATTGACAGCAACGAAGGAGCTTACTTCAAAAAAAGAACAGATTAGGGGTGAAAATAATGATGTGGCTATATATTGTTATTGGAGTCGTGGTGCTTTATCTGATTTGCGGGATTAGGATTGTCAGGCCAACAGAAAGGGGATTAATAGAAAGGCTTGGTAAATATCACGGGTTTGCTGAACCCGGATTCCACTGGATCCTGCTCTTTTTTGAGAAAATAATCTGGGTTAATGTAACAGAAACCATGATTGACGCCAGCAAGCAAGGCATCATTACTAAAGACAGGTTAAATGCGATTGTGGATGCACAGATATATTATAAGGTTAAATCTGATGAAGCGAGCGTCAAAGCATCCCAGTACAATGTAAATGATTATGAGTACCAGATAACTAACCTTTGCAGAACCACCTTAAGAAATATCATAGGCACTTTAATGTATGATGAAGCAAATAGTAACAGAGGTAAAATCAATCAGGAATTACAATCCTTATTAAAGAATGAGGCTAAGCCTTGGGGCATTGAGATTGTTAGGACTGAGCTTAAGGAGATTGACCCGCCGAGCGATGTTCAGGAGAGCATGAACCAGGTCATTATGGCTGAGAACAAGAAGAAGGCTGCGATTGATTTCGCTACTGCTTTTGAGACTGAGGCTGACGGTAAGAGAAGAGCTGCTATCAAGATGGCTGAAGGTGTTAGGCAAAGTAAGATATTGGAAGCCGAGGGTCAAGCCAAAGCCATACAATTAGTGAATGATTCTGCCAGGAAGTACTTCAAAGGCAATGCCCAGATTCTGAAGAAGCTTGAGGTCACGCAGGAAGCACTGAAAAATAATACTAAAATCATAGTTGATTCCAAGAAGGTGCAAACCATAGTGACTGATGCTGCAGGAGTAAAGCCGATACCAGTTAAAGGCGTAGCATAAAATTAATTTGTTTTTTTATTTTATTTTAAATCTGCGGTTTTCATATTTTTTTTGTATTATTTACTAAATGGGAAAAGGCAAATTCAATTAATTCTTCACAAGAACCCAATTATTTTCTTCTGTACTTCCTGCATCTCGCTTTCAGAATATTGTTTGTGAGGCCAGCTTTCTAAGCCATCATTGTCAAACCTTGGAATAATATGCAGGTGGGCGTGGTGCACGATCTGTCCTGCTGCCTTGCCGTTGTTCATTCCCAGGTTAAAGCCGTCTGCACTGGTGGCTTTGACAACTGCTGTTGCCATTTTTTTTATGAACTCAAACAAATCAGTTTCCTCGGACTTCGGGAAGTCAAGTAGGTTCTTGCAGTGAACCTTGGGAATGATGAGAGTATGGCCTTTGTTTATTGGCCTGATGTCAAGGAACGCTAAGAATTCTTTGTCTTCATAAACCTTGCTACACGGTATTTCTCCTCGAATAATCTTGCAGAAAATGCACTCTTGTTCTGTGCTCATCCTCTCAGCCTCTTATTAGCATTTATTCCTCAATCTGCGGATTAGCGTCGCGAGAAACCTGCTCTGCCTCGCCCTTGGCTATGAAGTCTTTGAGCTCATCATTATCAATCAGTTGCTTTAGCTCCCTCAAGTTGACTATTTTTGGCGTGAACTCTCGCTTGTTCATCCTGTCCAAGAGAATGGATTTAATGCCTGCATTCCTAGAGCCTATCACGTCTGTTGGCAATGAGTCGCCTATCATTATTACGTCATCAGCTTTTACCTTTAGCTTTTTCAAGAGCTTCTTGAACATCTCAGGGTCTGTCTTGAGCAAGCCCTCGTCGTATGAGAACATTACAGCGTCAAAGTACTTGTTAAGGTCAAACTTCTCAAGCACTCTTGTTATTGTGGGTGTGGTGTTGGATATTAATCCTATCTTGATTTTCTTCTCTTTAAGGTAATCCAGCATCTCAATTGTCTCAAGGAAAGGCTTTCCAAGTAATTCGTTCTTGTTCCACATACCTACAAGCTTCTCAATCACAAAAGGCTGAGGGTCTAGCTCAAATTCCTTGCATGCTGCTGTGAATGTCTCGTTCAGGTCAGTGTAAGGCTTAGTCATTATGGCTTTCTCAAACCTTATGATGAAATCCTTGAAAGTCATCCTCACCCTTAAAATGTACCTTGCCTGCTTCACAGGGCTGGGGAATATGCCGTTCTCCACCAAGGTTCCCCAAAAGTCGAATAGTATTGCTTTTATCATGATAAACAGAGAAAAAGTCTTGATTTATAAAAGTTGTTTTTTATTTGATATCAACAAACAATGCTTTGTCATTGTCAAGGTTCAGGATGATAATCTTGTTAGTTTCCTTTGTATCACCGAGAAAATGCCCTCCTGGGCAGAGAACTCTTGTTTTGTTAATTTTCTTGTCCTCAGGAGCATGGTTGTGTCCGTGAATAAGGTAATCATAGCCCTTGTTAATCATCTTGTCCCAGATCAACAAGTCATCGCCGTGCACCACGCCAATGGTTTTCGCCTTGATTTTTAGCTCCATCATCCTGCCGTGGTGCTCCCACCCAAACTCCTTGACTTTTTCCTCAATCTTTGCCCTGTCGCCATCGCAGTTACCGAAGATAAACTTCATCTTCAATCCTTCAAAGAACTTGACAGTTGCTGGAGCAATTATGTCGCCGGCATGAATCACGAACTCAACATTGTTTTTTTTGAATACTTCAACAGCTTTCTTGATGTTGATAATATTGTCATGTGTGTCTGAGATTATGCCTATCATGGTATGGACTCTGCGGGACATTCGGAGGTATTGCATTCTTCGTAAGGGGACTTCGACTTTTTTGTCGAATGTCGCCTGCTTTTTACGAGATTTTTCGTGCAAAAATCTCTGTCGCACCCGCGGCCCCTTCCATGCCGAGGAAGTGCTCTACTACTGAGCTAAGAGCCCGTTGTAGAGAAATGATTTATTAGTCCTTTAAATAAGTTTCTAGAAAAGTCGCCAGTGCCACCCCGTGGGGGGCAACCCCCGTCACAGCAGCCGTCGTGCAACTTGTTTGCAAAAAAACAAACGGCGTTGCACTTGCTGCGGGCTGCGGCGACTTTTCAACCATTAATTATATAAACCTCTAATCTTATTCTTTCTTTTCATGGAGCTTGAGCAAGTTATTGAGAAGCATGCTTTGAATAATGCTGCCAAGTATAATGGCAAGGCTAATCCTGGCGCTGTTATTGGTCATGTTCTTAAGGAAATGATTGACGCTAAGAAGGATATGAAGCTGCTTTCAAAGCTGGTGAATGAGAAGATTCATGAGATTAATAAGCTCTCAGTTGATGAGCAGAAAAAGCTTCTTGAGCAGAAATATCCTGAGATGCTGGTTGAGAAGGAGCATGAGGAGAAGGACATATTTGCTTTCCTCGGAATAAAGGAAGGTCAGCAGATAATCACTGCTTTCCCTCCTGGTCCTGAGAAATATCCTCACATTGGCCATGCAAAGGCATTGCTGCTTAATTATCTCCTTGCAAAAAAATATAATGGCAAATTCATCCTGAGGTTCGAGGACACCAATCCTGAACTTGTCAAGAAAGAGTTCTATGAAATAATGCTGGACAACTTCAAGTGGCTCGGCGTGGAATGGGATGAGCTGCATTATGCTTCTGCCAACATGAAATTATTCTATGAAATGGCTGAGAAGGTGATAAAGTCAGGCAATGCTTACATGTGCGACTGCAATGTTGAATTGATGCGGGATAACAGGGCTAAGGGCAATCCTTGCAACTGCAGGCACAAGCCTGTTGAGCAAAACCTTGAGGAGTGGAAAAAATTCCCAAAAGCCCAGGCAGGCAGCGCTGTGCTCAGGTTAAAGATTGACTTGCAGCACCAGAACACTACCATGCGCGACCCTACTATCTTCAGGATTATTGATGCTCCGCACGCAAGGCTGGGAGCCAAGTACAGGGTTTGGCCTAATTATGACTTCCAGAACGCAATCATGGACGGCCATTACGGCATTACTCACAGGCTTAGGAGCAAGGAGTTTGAGATGCGCTCAGAGCTGCAAAGATATATTCAGAAACTTCTGGGTATTAACATCACATTCACTTATGAGTTCGCGAGATTTAATCTTGTTGGTGTTCCTAGCAGCGGCAGGATTATCAGGGAGATGATTGAGAAAAAAGAGCTTATAGGATGGGACGACCCGAGCCTCGCAACCATTGTCGCGCTCAGGAGAAGAGGATTTACTCCAGAAGCCATCAAGAACTTTGTCATAAGCACAGGCATAACCAAGTCAGAATCAACCATGACCTGGGACGACCTCATCGTGCAGAACAAGAGAATACTGGACGAGAAATCAGACCGGTACTTCTTTGTTCCAGAGCCAGCCAGGATACTCATCAGGGATGCACCAGCCCAGAAGATAGAGCTTAACCTCCACCCTATGCACAGGAAAGGAGGAAGGAAGTTCACAGTCAAAGAAGACTTCTACATCTCAAAATCAGACTATGACGTGCTAAGGAAAGGAGAATTCTACAGGTTCATGGACTGCTGCAACTTTGTAAAGAAAGAAAACGAATTCGTGTATGACAGCACAGAATACCAGAAGTTCAAGGACAAAGGAACCAAGATAATGCACTACCTGCCAGTCCAGGACGACCTTGCTGAAGTTGAAGTAATGATGCCAGACAAACAGGTAGTTAAAGGGCTCGGAGAGCCGCTAATGAAGAAGTTGAAAGTCGGAGCCATCATACAAGCAGAACGCTTTGGCTTCATGAGGCTGGACAGGAAGGAAAAAGACGAGCAAGGAAAAGAAAAACTAATATTCTGGTACACGCATCAATAAAATAATAATAAAAAGTTTTATATACCACATTATTCATGATTTATGATATTATATTTGTGGGGTGGTATTTATGTCAGAACTACTTATAATAAAGGTAAAGGTCAGGGAAGCTTGCGGTGATATGAGCGTGGCCACTGACTTCATTGACGCGCTGAACGAGCATGTTAATGATGTTGTCAAGAAAGCCATCTGGAGAGCCAAGGAGAACGGAAGAAGAACTGTGATGGGCAAGGATGTTTAGTTTTGAGTTTCTTAACTTATTTTTTATAATTCTTTCTTCTTATTCCTTATTATCATCTTCATCTCATTAATCTGATTCTCATAACGCACCAGCTTGTCAACATATACTCTGTGGTTTTTTAGCGCAAGGATCTGTTCTCCGAGCATTATAAGCTCTGCCTCGAGCTGGTTGAACTCGCTCATCCTATTCTGCTTGGCGTGAACAACTGCTTTTGCAAAGAAATCAGCTACTGGGTTGGAAAGCATCATTTGTTACTTTACTACTTTACTATTAGCTATTATCTTTTGCCGAATAATCCTTTGTGCTTCTTCTCAGGCATTGGAGCTTCATATGGCTGCCGGGATTCCAGGCCTGGGAACGGCTGCGGAGGGGGAGGTATTTGGTCTGAAAAATCAGGATTATAGCCTCCCATTCCAGGGTATGCTGGCTGGCGGGGTTGCATTTGACTTTGTTGCATTGCAACGTCAAAGTTCATCTGCTCAACAGGGCTTCTCTGAGGCATGCTTAGGTTTTTAGGTGTTTGTATGTCTTTTATCATGTCAGCCACTGCGACCAGGCCTTGGGCTAGCTGCTCGTTCTGCTCCTTGACTACCTTCAAGGTCTCTGCAGGGTTGTTTTCCTCGTAATCCTTGACCAGGTCTGCTTCTGCCCTGGTGAAGATGTCGATAAGCTTCCTGATGTTGGCGTTGAGGTTGTTAATAGCCTCGAGAATAGTCTCTCCTTCCTTCATGTCGCCAAGAGGATGCTTCTTCAAGCGCTCAAGATCCCTCTTAAGGTTTTCTATCTCCTGGCGCGGAAGCAGCTCGTACTCGTCATCATCTACTGCCAATAGAATAACACCCCTATTCCTATTTATACCTCTTTTTCACTCCTCTTTTTTGCTCTGCAAAGAGAATGAGGCTAAGAAGTTTATATACTTTACGGAAAAAAACAATGAACTAACACACAGGAAATAAATATTTATCAGAAAGTTCAAGGTTGGTCTACTCATTAAGCAGATTTACGTACTCTTTTATGGCTTTGAAGAATTCAGGGATTCTGCCAAGTTCAGGTCCTTTCTTGGTTATTTCAATTTTTATCTTATTGTTCTTATGAAGCTCTATTGTGAATTTTCCCAAATCATATGATTCTCCTTTATAAGAAAAGTAGTAAGCATCAATGTTAAACATAGAGGGGTGATATTTCAGACTTTTAATCGAAATGTTATGTTCAGCCAATACTTTTGTGAGCAAAGTATAATGATCCATCTTTTCTAAGCGTGATGCTTGAGGCAATCTGAATTCCAAGCCAACATATGTTCTTTTCTTTCCAATATCCTGAATGAGTTTGGTTTCGGGTGTAATTTTGGGGATGCAGGCAGATACATCCAACTCCCTCTGCTGAGTTTTCTCTTTTTTATAATCTTCGCGTTTAAGAACATTCGTAATGGTCATTTTTCATCATTGCCTTAATTTCTCACCAGTTTCGTCATAACAAGATATAGATTCTTTTATGGCTTTGAAAAAAGCAGGGATGCGGTTGGTGTTATTTTCGGGAACTGTTCTAAAGTTGTTCTGCTTCACTTGAACCGCTACAGTTCGATCATCATGAATTCCTATCCAGTACTCGCCTAAATCATTTGCATATCCTACGAAGTGCATGTAGGAAAGGAACTCGTGGTATTCGAATGAGTTGATAGGAATCTGGCTTTTCACTAATGAATGTCTGAGATTGTTGTAGTAGCAATCTAGCTGGGTCTTTTTTGGCAATTTAAATTTCAACTTGATCCGCAGGGTGTTTTTCTTTATTTCTTTTTTCAAATAGGAACAATTGATGTCAAGTAAGTATGAGTCAATTGTGTTCATAAATTCCAGAAGCTTCTCTTTGAATTCGCTTTCCTTTAAAATCTCGTCAATTGCCATAAAGCATCATTTGAAAACCTAACTAACAACCGCTGTGTTCCTCGAGCTTTTTCTTATCAACAATTTTTAGAAAGAAAGAAGGGTTTATAAAGGTTTTGATTCTGTAACCACTAAATAGAAGTAAAAATAATAATTTAGTAAATAATTTCAGTACTCAGGCATCTCATTGCCGCCAGGAGGCATCCTTGGGGCTTTCATGTTCTCTGAGCTTCCACCAGCAATCACGTCGTCAATCCTAAGAATCATGACTGCGACTTCTGCAGCAGAGCTTACTGCCTGGGTTTTTATTTTCAGAGGCTCAATTATGCCGCTTTTCCAGGCGTCAATGACTTTGCCTGTGAAAACATTTATGCCTGCCCATTTCTGCTTCTTATCGTGAGCAGCCCTCAATTCTGTAAGCACATCAATAGGGTCCAGGCCTGCGTTCTCTGCCAATGTTCTGGGTATTATCTCCATTGCTTCTGCAAATGCCTTGACAGCCAATTGCTCCCTGCCACTCAGGGTTTCTGAAAACTTAAGAAGGCTTCTGCTAAGCTCTATCTCTGGAGCTCCTGCGCCAGCAACGACTTTGTTGTTCTTGAGCGCAGCAATTATGTCACCCACAGCATCCTCTAGTGCTCTTTTGATTTCGTCAATAACGTGCTCTGTGCTGCCTCTCACCAGGAGCGTGACTGCCTTGGGGTTCTTGCACTCCATCACATAAGTCATTGCTTCATCGCCAATCTTGACTTCCTCAACTACTCCTGCTTTTCCAAGGTCCTTGGATGATAAGTCATTAAGGTCTGTTACGATGTTGGCTCCTGTTGCCTTGGCTAGTTTTTCCATGTCAGTCTTGCTCACACGCCTTATAGCGTATATTCCTTTTTTTGCAAGGAAGTGCTGTGCCATGTCATCAATTCCCTTCTGCGTGATTAAGACATTAGCTCCTGAGCCTGCAATCCTGTCCACCATCTTCCTGAGCATTGCTTCTTCCATGTCAAGGAATGCCTGCATCTTCTCAGGGTCAGAAATACTTATCTTGGCGTCAATCTCAGTGTTCTTCACCTCAACTGCAGAATCAATGAGCGCAATCTTTGCATTCTCAACCTTCTTAGGCATTGAAGAATGAATCCTTTCCTTGTCAAGCACAATGCCTTCTATAAGCGTGGAGTCCTCTACGCTACCACCAACTTTCTTCTCAATCTTGATGTCATCCTTGTCAACAACCAAGCCGTCCTTGGTCTTGACTGAGATTCCCTTGACTGCCTTGACTACCAGTGATGAGAGCAATTCCTTTGAAGACTCTGCTCCCTTTCCAGTCATGGCTGTGATTGCAATATTATTCAACAACTCTCCGTCCTTGTCGCCAATATTCTCTGCAATGCTATTAAGGATTTCCTTTGCTTTTTCAGCAGCCATTCTATAACCTTTAGCAATAACAGTGGGGTGAATCTCCTGGTCTAGCAGGTCTTCTGCTTTTTTGAGCAATTCGCCCGCAAGCACCACTGCAGTGGTTGTTCCGTCGCCAACCTCGGCCTCCTGGGTCTTGGCAATCTCCACCAGCATCTTAGCTGATGGGTGCTCGATGTTCATCTCCTCGAGGATTGTGACTCCGTCGTTGGTTACGATTACATCTCCCATGCTGTCAACTATCATCTTATCCATGCCCTTAGGCCCCAGAGTTGTCCTCACAGTCTCTGCCACCAGCTTGGCAGCCATGATGTTCATCCTCTGAGCATCCCTGCCCTGGGTCCTCTTGGTGTTCTCTGGCAAAATAAAAATCGGCTGAATGTCCTTGTTAGTCATGTTAATCAACTCCAAATAGTTCTGAATAAAATATTACGTATTGATTGATAGACGAGAGAATGATGAGGGATTTAAATATCTTATGCAAACATGTCCTGTGCGTCCTGTGCTGACTCTTGTAAAATTTTTATTGCAATCATAATTATCATTAAATATCTATTTTATAGTGGTTAATAACAAAAGGTTTATAAACTATTTTCGAATACCCTGGGCTGTGAAAAAAAGCAATCAGCCATCAAAATTAGAATCTACGCTTAATGGTCTAAAGATGTTCGGAGCAACAGCGACTTATCTCTTTAACATTCCAACTTTCGCAAGGAGGGTTTTGGACTCTGGTTACGACTCTGAAAGCGTTGTAGGCAAATCTGTTTTTCATTCAGGACGTGCTCATGCAATTGGTTTTTTATCCGGGTACGCTGCAGCGTTGGCAGAAGGACTAACGATTTCAGTCCTAGCAAACATGGAAGACTATCGACCCTTCATTTTCCTATGCGCGACAAATGCCATTTCTGGAATCTATGAAGTCAGCAGGCATGCTGTTCAGAAGAGACAGAAGAATAAGCAAGATATGATCAATAAACAATATCTTTCTGACATCGTTGATAATCAACCATAATATCTGCTCTCACAAAAGAGCTGATTACAGATATTTTTTGCACACAATTCTTCCCATTACTTCTTCTTGTGCTCCAGCACTTTCTTCACGCCAAAATATATTGCTGGTACGAGCGCCACTGGCAATGAGAGCAACGTGTATTTCTTTACTTTTCTCACTGTTTCAGCAGTCTTCATTTCTTGTCTAGTCTGGTCATATTGCTTAAGAAAATCCTCTCTTTCAATATGACCGTGGGAGATGCTTGATAAGCCCAGCTTCCCGTACTGCAGCACTAATCCTTGCTTCGCAACAGGGTAATAATAAAATACTTTCATCTCCTGCTTATCTCCTAAGTCAGCTACAAGCTCGCCTTCATATTCGCCTGTGTTCTTCACATCCTCAAGGTAGCTTATTTGTGAACCAAGGGAATTCATCCTGAGCATAAGGTTTTTCTCATCAGAACCGGCTAGTTTTAATTTCCACTCTTGCTCTAATTCTTTTTGTTTTGAATACAGCGTCCGGATGATGTCATCTATCATTGAGAGAGTGAGTGTGACCTGATTTATAAACATTATCAGCTTTTGAGAATTATTAATACCTATGTGGTAGTAACAAAATCGAAATATTTAAAAAGCAGCTTGGTTTTACCCTTTAAGACCATGGCAAAAAGCAAAGCAAAAACCCACAAAACAACCATTCCTAAATTCCAGTGCCCTGAACAGCTAACTGTAAAAGGAGTCACATTAAATAAGATTACGTTAGAGCAACTTACTAATTTGAAAAAAGCCAGCTCAAGATACGGCTGGCGCATAACCCAGCTTACAGAACCCCTTTTAATCCCGCTCCCCATTGAAATTGACGGGTCAGCTAACCTGGAAATGGAGCTCAACAGGAATCCTCTGTATTTCAGCGTATTGCAAAAAGCCAACTCCTATTTGCCAGGCAAGCCAGGCTATTCCATTCATTCTGCAAGCGGAAGCAAGACTCACCAAGAAGTTCTGGTAAGCAAGCTATACGTCCCTATAATCCTGTATAACATTTCAAAACGATAAAAAATTCAGCCATTCGCCTCTGCGACATGAAAATATCAGAAATATAATAATTATATACCCAAAAATTCATAAGGGCTGTTCGTTTTTGTGAGGATAACATGATCTGGGCGGCACAGAACAAGTATTGGGGAAAAATTGAGGAAGCAACAAAGTTATGGCGCTCTCTTGGCATTCAACACATCATGGTTAAGAACGACAGTAAGAATAATTTTAGACTCATCAATACTGACGGGAGCATGCCGATTGAAAATTATAAGGCATTAAGCAAGCTGCAGCAAGAACACGGTGTGCAATATCATTTTCATCCTTACAATTTGGCAGTTCATGACAAGATAATAACCCACCCTGATGAAGAAAACCTGCCTAAGTTCAGAGGCTTTCTCAAAGACCTTGACAACATAATATCTGATTACAATTTTTATCCGCTCATCACGCTACACTTGCCTTTCACAATAAACCTGAAATACAACATCTCATTAAGCGAGCAAGAAGCCATGAGCATGGGCGAAGCATTATTCAGCGGCTTAGAGCTCAAATCCAAAGTTGCGCTGGAAAACATGTACACGCCTGGAAGAAACCAAAGAGACATGGAAATCTTTTTGCTAGGATATTCACCTGAGCATTTCGCCAAAGTCATTGGCAATAACAAGAACATCGGCCTCTGCATTGACATAGGCCACGCCAATCTGTGCGAAAAGCCCACCAGCGAATTCCTTGAATCACCCTACCCTGTTTATTCTGTGCACCTACACGGCAATGATTGGCGTGGAGATTGGCACTTAATGCCTAATGCTAAGAGCGTGAAAGACGTTCCTGGAACAATAAGCGCAATAAAAAAATGCCAAGGACCAGTAGTGCTTGAAATAGTTGACCGAACCCTCAGAAAAGAGGACATCATTGAATGCATGCAGTACTGGCAAGCGCTGGTTGAGTAGAAGAGGTATTCAACGCGCCCTTTGACTTTTAGAAACATTTATTAAGAAATAATTATTTTTATTCTGAATGAAAATTTTTCCTTACCTGATGATCATCTTTATTCTTTCCAGCCCTATCCTCGCATTGGAAAAGCTCTCGGACTTTGTGAATGACGAGGCTGGTGTTATTAGCCCGCATTACAAGTTTATCATAGAGGAAGAATTGCTTGAGCTCAAAAAGAACACAAGCGTTGAGATGGCAGTAGCAACTATCAACTCTACTTACGGGATTCCTATTGAAGAATACTCTCTCAACCTGGCTCATAATGTTCTTGGTGAGAAGGGTAAGGACAATGGCGTCTTAATATTGCTTGCAGTCAATGACAGGGAGTACAGGATAGAGGTAGGTTATGGCCTCGAGCCTGTGCTTAATGCTGCCTTGCTCGGCAGGATTGGCAGGAACCTTATGGAGCCCAAGTTCAAGGATGGCAATTATGAGGAAGGCCTGCTCGAGGGCGTCAGGGCTATTGACTCAATACTCAGGAACGACACCAGTTATGAGACCCAAATCAACGGAACGAGCGATGTGCGGGTGAAAACTATTAACTTCATCATAATGGCTGTTCTCAAGTTCGCGCCCCTGATCATTTTTCTCATAATCTTCTTAGTCATAATGCTCATAATCTCCCGTGATGAAAAAAAGAAAAAAGGCAGGGGAAAAAACAATGAAGAGCATGACGACTTTCTGGCTGCATTGGTAATCGCCAACATGTTCGGCAGGGGAGGAAGAGGCGGTGGCAGCGGAGGTTTGGGAGGAAGTGGAGGAGGGTTCGGAGGCTTTGGCGGTGGGAGCTTTGGCGGCGGAGGATTCAGCGGAAGATTTTAGCAAAATTTTAATAATTAGCTTGATTTCGAGGTGATGATATGGGATTTTTCATATGGAACAAAAAGGATCTTGAGAAAAGCCTTAACTGCCCTAAGTGCGCAGTTGAGATGAGCAAGAAGCATAGCATGGGCGTGACCATTGATAAGTGCGAGAGCTGCGGAGGCATATGGCTGGACAAAGGAGAGATAGAGAAAATAGTTGGCAAGATTGATACGCAAAAGAAGAAGAGAGATAAAAAGAATAAGGAACGCGATAAGGCGCGCCGCCGTTGAGGCGCCTAAAAATATTTTAAAGTCAAGATTCAAATTAAACGAAATGATTTTAAGCCCTACGGGGTAACTGAGGAGGATGAAAATGGCAAAGGCAAAAGAAGAGAAAAAACCATGCTGCAAAGGATGGATTGTCGGCATTGTCGTGATAGCACTGATAGTAATAATTGTTCTGAGCGGAGTCGGAATGTACAATGGCCTTGTGAGAAGCGAGGTTAATGTGGATAATTCCTGGGCTAATGTTCAGGCAGTTTACCAGAGAAGAGCAGACTTGATACCTAATCTTGTCAATACTGTGCAGGGTGCTGTAAATTTCGAGAAAGAAACGCAGACTAAAATTGCTGAATTAAGAACAGCAACGGCTTCAGTCAAGAATGAAATTCAAAACGCGAAAACTCCCGCTGAGATTGATGCTGCAGCACAAAAACTTGATAGTATCGTAAGTTCCTACAGAGGATTAAATATTAATGTTGAGAATTATCCGCAGCTAAAAGCAACAGAGAATTTCCTTGCATTGCAAGATGAGCTGGCCAACACAGAAAACAAGATAGCAGTTGAGAGACAGAGGTATAACACTGCAGTCAAGGACTTCAACACCAAAATCAGAGTCTTCCCGACCAATGTTGTGGCAGGCATGTTCGGCTTTGAGAAGAGAACCTTCTTCGCAGCAGAGGAAGGAGCAGAGAATGCTCCCGATATAGAAGTTTTGATCTAAAAAATTATTTAGGTGAGAAAACATGACCGGACTACCATGGATTCTAATATCTATTGCAATAGTGTTAATCTTATTGGCAATCTTGTTAATAATTGCCTTTAAGAATCAGAAAAGGAAAGCGCTGCCAGATTATTACAACATCTTCATAATCGGATTGATATGGCTCGCCATAGGCGTCATAGGAATTTTTAGCGGGAATAATGTATTCTTCATTATTGGCTTAGTCTTTGCCTTGATAGGCTGGGCTCATAGAAAGGAATGGAAGCAGAACAGGAAGAGCTGGATGAACATGGAGAACAGAGAGAGGCGAATCATTGCAATAATCATGATCGTCCTCTTAATCATAGTCCTGGCAGGTATAGTATTATTTCTATTATTAGAGAGAGGGACTATCTGGTAGATCTATTCTTTTTCTATTTTTATTAATTTTCTAGATGAAGATACAAATCAATATATTGCGTTATAAGAATATCCAGAGAATAGTATCTATTTAATAGTGGTAACAAAATCGAAAGATTTAAATACTGTTAAAGAAATTAATACCCCATGAAAGTGTTTCAATCTAGAAATAACACACTCTATATCGCTAACTCGATGCTGAGAGAAGAGAGAAGGGATTTGAAAAGCCTTAGAGGTATACCTCAGGAAAGATTCATTTCATTCTTAGTTCAAAGTGCCTATAGAAGATTAGGGATTGGATGTGAAAATGATAGAAATATCGATAAATTCATCGAATATTGCAAGCGAATCACTAATAAAAGTGGAGATTTCAAGGTCGGGATTCTTGATGCGCATGGCTCTGGCAAGTGGTATTATCAAGATGGGATTACCAAAAAATCTGTTCAAAAATGGATTGATCAACATGATGGCGTTTATGATTTACTCCTGTTGCATGTTTGTAATCCTGAACATTTCAAACCCATTATAAAGAAATCACTTGCAGTTGTTCCTACAGACACTATAACTCTTTTGTTAGCCCATGCGGGTATTGAGCAGTTGTTAGTTATACCCAACAAAGGCACAATGCCTTTTAATGATAATAAAATAACTCAATTATCAACATATAATCATCTTGAAAACTTAAGACTTTACGCCCCTTCATAGAGCGCTGCAAGAAATGACTCTACAGAGAATAAATTCTCATAAAAAACTCAAAGAACTCATTTCACGTCATATATGAACGCCATTGGCTCACTGCCAAAATTTTCAGGAATCGTACCAACGGGTGCAGCACAAGTTGTTTCTGCATAGAAATATTTTTTCCCATTATGCGAATAATATATGCCAGAGAAATCTCCTTTAACTCCAATAGCTACATGAGCGCGACCTGGAAATTTCAGCAATAATAAAACTACATCCAGACCAGCTGCTTTCATCAATGTTGCACCTAATATCGCTGTGTCTTCACAATCGCCTTTCTTCTCAAACAAGGTTTCAATTGGGTATCTGACATTATTTTCGCTCTTCAATTCAGAATAATCATATTTGATATTAGTATGAATAAAGTCCAGGATTCCTTGGGCTGTTGCCTCATTTGTTTTATACTTTTGTTTGAACTGATTTGCTAGTTCTTGAATCGGAGGCTCGTTTATTTTTATAAAATTCAGAAGTTCATCGTCTTCATAAACGCTGTGTATTCTTGTTGACTTGGATAAAATATAAGTTGATAATATGCCCCCCTGTGCATCTCTTGCTGGCATAATTTGAGTGGGTAAAGAGCCTGTGTTTAGCTTTTTGGTTTCAGCCGCATTAATTGGATTAATCCCTAACAATGCTGCAAGCGTCAAGCTTCCTATAATGTTCAGTTTATTCATTGTTAAAACCCTCTGAGCTTATTTGAGGAATACTCATTTATAAATGTTTCGTTTTTTAACCACTTATTAGTAGCAAATAAAATTAGGTTAAAGAAGGGTGTTTTTTTATATCTCAAAAACAATTTAAATTTCTTCGTAACATTTATTAACTTCTCTATTAATTTAGTTTCCTATTATGCCTGATGAATCTGATTTCGACAATATGAGCCCTGAGGAGATGGCTGAGTATCAGCGACAGAGCTGCATCTTCTGCAAGATTATCAAGGGCGACATCCCCAGTAGGAAGGTTTTTGAGGATGATAAAATCATTTCAATACTTGACATTAACCCTGCAACCAAAGGCCATTTATTGGTCATGACCAAGGAGCACTACCCAATCCTGCCAGTCATTCCTCTCGATACTGCAACGCACATGTTCAAGACTACCAAGCACCTTGCAAAAGCTCTCAAGAGCGCTATGGTGACTGGCAAAGCAACTGTGTTCATCGCCAACGGAGCAATTGCAGGCCAGCAAAGCCCACACTTCTTGTATCATATTATTCCGCGCGAAGATAATGATGGCTTGGACAACTTCAATGTGCTCCAAAAGGACTACATGGAAGAGGAAGTGCAACAGTTTCTTTCCCCTCTCAAAGGCAAGATAGGGTTAATGATGAGGGAGTACAAAGCAAGGAAGGGAAAGCCAGGAGCAGCCCAGGCGCCAGCGCCAGCAGCAGTGTTTTCCCGGCAAGACCTTGCCAAATTCATCGAGGAGAATCCTAAACTAAAGGAAATGATAGCTAATAATCCTGAAGGGTTTAAAAAAGAATTAGAAGCTAATCCTGAGCTAATGAAATTATTCAGCGGCATTAATATTAACAAGTTATCAGAAGCATTGAGGCAGATAAAAAAATAATACGAGAAAAAAGTCGCCAGTGACAGCCCGTGGGGCGCAACCCCAGTCACAGCAACCAGCGAGCCAACAAAAATGTTGTCTGCGCTATTGCAGGTTGCGGCAACTTTTTTGGAGATAAAACAAAAATGAGGTCAGTAAAACTTGTTTTACTGGCTCATAAAAATAAGTGATTTTTATGATGTGCGTTGTGTGCGACAAGATAAAAGAGAAGAAGGCTCTTATTGTGTTTGAAGACGATAACTTAGTTGCTATTCTGCCAAGCAAGCCTTCTATTCCTGGCCACATCAAGATAATGCCTAAGCAGCACTTCACCAAGCTGGAAGAACTAGGCGATGAGTTGGTTGCAGAATTATTCTTCCTTGCCAACTTCTCATCATCTGCTGTTTTTGAAACAGTCAAGGCTCATGGCACTAACATAATACTTAATGAATCTGAAAGTCACTTAATCATGGATATAATACCGAGAAAGGAAGGCGACGGCCTGAACTTCATGTGGAAGCCCAAACAGCTCAGCCAGACTGATATGGATGAAGCTCATGCCAGGATTAAGGACAAGGCTTTTGTTATTGGAAAGGCAGAGAAGAAGGAAGAGCCAAAGCACCTAACGAGCCATGCCACGCCTACTCCTACTGGTACACTGCCTGTTGCTGATGATAAGAAAGAAGAGGATAAAGTGATAAAGATACCTAAAGAAGACAAGATTAATTACCTAATCAAGCATCTGACCAAGATTCCGTGAGGATTTACTATTATTCCTATTTAATTGTATTGTTCTATTGATTTCTTCTATTTCTCTCATTTTTCTTCTGCCCAGCATTATCAGCCGTAGCACTCAACCAGTCCGGGTTCACTGTCTTCACTGATCTTATACACTTCGTCCCTGATTATATGCTCCATTCCATAGGTGCTCATGTCCAGGAATTTTACGGTAATGGTCCTTTTTTGCTTGTCGCACTGCATTTCCAGCCAGTTCTTGTCCTCCATTCTAAGACGCCTGGTGAGCTCATCAATTCCCTTGGCTATGTAGTCCTTTGCTGTCTTTTTGCCCTGCTCTTGTTCAAGATTCATTTGCTCGCCTCCGAGATGTGCGATAGTTGTGCTTGATTATTCTATACTAGGTTGATAAAGAGGAGACAATTCAGATATATATACTTAACGTATGTATAAACAATAAAAAACGTTAATATATACTAATTAAGAGTTTAGTTAAGAACTAATATGATTACAAGAATAAGGCAATCCAGTTGCCCAATGCAAAAGTAAGAACATAGGCTATGAGAAAGCTGGGCACAAATGGAATCCCAATCTTCACACTGACTTCTCTGATGTTGTTCTTCTTAAGCAAGGCAATTTCCTTTAGCGTGACTCCTATCTTTGAAGGCTTCAATATTATCTTCCTGTCTTTCACCACCTCACCCACGATCCAGTCTCCCTCTGTGATATCCTTGGTTTTCACCTCTTTCACCATGCAACTCTTCTCAACAGCGCTAACAAACACCCACAGGTAAAAGAAGAAGAAAAAGCACATTATCATGCCGAACAACAAGCCCGCCTCTAGGCTTTTGGTAGCAATGAAGAATATAAATGCAGCAATTCCGAGCACAAAAATGATTACCCTCACAATCAAGATGCCCTTGCTCCTGAGCTTTTTCTCAGCAGCTTCCTTGAACGCATGATAATTCCTAAAAGCCTTGACAAGGCTAAAGCCAAGACCATAAAGCGCTCCAACGAGCAAAATATTTATTATGAAGATGAACAGCAAAGGAACCTCTTTTCCCAGCTCTGAAAAGCTGATGCCGATAAGCGCCGACAAAGCAATTATTAGCTTAGCATCCCCGCCGCCCCACTGGCCAGAATAAAACATTGCCAAGCCAATAACCAAGCCAGCAGCCAAGCCGAGCAATGAATCAAAAATGATGTGAGAATAGCCGTGATAAATGCTCAGGATAACTGCGCTTGCCAAGGCATACGCCAACAAGCTGAAATTAAGCCAGTCAGGCACCTCCCTGGTTTTCACGTCAAAAATAGAGGCAGCTATCAAAGACAATAATCCGACTGCAAGACCAACATAGCCTGGTGATATCATCATTGTCAAACCAATTATCAACTAGAAACGAAGGCTTTATATATTTTATCTAAATTAATCATGACCAATGGGGGAAGAGTGATGGTTGATATTCCTGTTTTAAAGCCAAAGAAAGTGCCTATACACATAGCTGTGAACACTGGCAGCGTCAAGGCATGGGCTGAAGATGAGAAAAAGGATTATCCGCAGGCAGTGAAGAGGCATCTGGAATTACTGGACGAGTTAGTTGACCTCCAGCTCAAGCACGAGCCCAAAGTGTTAACCATCAACCTTGTTGAATACGAAGGCATGATTACTGACTTGAAAGAGTTCTTCAACCACCTGATAACCGACGAGCGGATACATAAAAACCAGGTGCGTGTGTTCATCATAGGCCACTGGTATGAGATTGACTCTGAGCTCTCAGACACGTTCAAGCAGCTCATGGAGAAGACCAAGGACTACGATAAACTCTTCCTTAACTTCTGCATTAATTATGACGGCCAAGAAGAAATCCTCGGGGCAATAAGATTAATAGTCAGGAAGATACTGGCTGACAAGCTAAAAGAAGAAGAGCTAAGCAATACCGTTGTGAAAGAGAACATCTACACATCCTTTTTTCCTCCTCCAGATCTAATAATCGAGCCGGGACTGAAATACTCCGGCGTCCTGCTCTGGGATGTGAAGGGAGCACTCATATATTTCGCTAATGACTCATGGATGCTTTTTGACAAGAAAGAATTCGAGAAGGCATTAAGCTTCTATAACAAAGAGGCTAAGAAGGAGGAATAAAATGGTTGAAAAAAAACCTATCGGCATGATAACAACCATAATTGTGCTCATAATAATAGTTTTGATTCTCGGAATGACCTTGCTCTCCAGAACCAACCCTCTTGACAGCGTGACTAAGAGATTCCAGCGCTACTATCCGGACGCTCTCTTGATGATTAGGAGCGTATCAGGAGAAAGCGCATTAACCATCTCCCAAGAGATAAGCACGTATTGCCCAGAATTCAACCTTGACAACTACTATATTGCCCAGATTGACAGCCCTGCAACCCAGAAATCCCTCTTGCTCATAGTTAATCCTGTGACTGGCAGGATTGAGTGCAGCATTGACAAGAGCACAAATATTAACGCCAGCAAGCCAGCGCTGAACAAGGACTTGTTAGCCACTGTGAACAACGAGCCTGTTTACCTGAATGAAGTGCTAGCAATTTATAATAACATTCCTGAGAGCAGCAGGACTAACAGCTCAATGCAGGAATCATTCGACACTGTAATAAGCAACAAACTACTAATCCAGGACGCCATTAGCAAAGGATTGGTTGTGGCAGAAGGAGAAGTTGATAACGCCATCAACACCTATCTGAGCAACAACGGCTTGACAATACAACAACTAGAGCAGAACATTATAAACAGCGGCTCAAGCATGCAAGCGTTTAGGCAGAACATAAAAAACAACCTCTTATTGTTAAAAGAGATAAGCGAAGCAACGCAGAATGTTAATGCTCCGACAGAAGCAGAAATCATTGCTTACTACGAGCAGAATCCTCAAGAGTTCACTACCAAAGCCAAAGCCTCAACCAGGCAGCTGCTAATAAATGCAAATGAGAGCAACGCCAACCAGAAGTTAGAAGAAGTAAAAGCCATTGCTTCCATGCTGAACTCCACTAATTTCTGCGAGCTAGTCAACAAACACTCTGAAGACCTCATCAGCATTCCGAGATGTGGCTTGTATGACTTTGAGCAAGGCCAACTATTATCAGAATACGAACAAATAGTTTTCAGCTCAGAGCCAGGCACCACCAAACTAATGCAGACCAGGCTAGGCTACCACATAGTGCAGATACTCAGCATCACTCTTGCAGAGCAGCTCAGCTACGAGCAATCCAAAGACACAATAAAGAATTATATAATACTGAGAAACAAGCAGGCAATACTAGTGCAGTACATCGCACAGCTCAGAAGCCAGGCAGAGATTGTGAGCTATCTGAAATAATTGAGAGACCGCGCCTAATTAATTATCTTCATTTTTTGAATTTGGATTTTGTAGATAGATATCGGAAAATATTTAAATTTTTGGATTAATCTAACTGAAATGAGCTTCATAGAGAAATTATTGGGTCAAAAAATAATAAATTATCTAACCTTATTGACCATAGGAATCGTGCTTTTTATTTTTGGTGATAAATTTGCAGATTCTAAAGCCATAGGCACTATTATCGCAATTATTTCTCTGTGCTTCCTAATCTATGAAATTCAACTAAGGTATTACATTAAAATTAAGAAAAATACCAAAGAATTCAAATCCTATAAAGAAGCATTTATTGCTCAATATTTCGATAAAAAGAAGATAAAATATATTTATGAAAAAGAATTGAAATTAGGACGCGATAAACTTCATCCTGATTTCTTTTTACCCGAATTTGATATGTATGTAGAATATTGGGGTAAATTTCCTGGAGATTTTGATTATAGAAAAGAATGCAACCATAAAAGAAAAATTTATGAGAATGGTAACATCAAATTAGTAGAGCTTTACCCAGATAATTTAGCTTCATTTCAACAATTGGATTGGAAATTCACAGAGCGATTATTATCTATATTAAAGAAAGAAAGATCTTGATTTGAAAATCATTAACCGCAACCTTTATAAACAAAACTTTTTTCTTTTCTCTTACCGATGACTTATGAAGCCCTCACGGGCTGAGCGAGGTACAAGTTCTGTTTGTATCTCATAATAGCATTAAACCTATAGGAGGTCGATTAATATGAGCGAAAAAGCTTACGAAGCAGTTGAGATTGCCAGGAAGACAGGCAAGATAACTAAAGGAACCAATGAAGTTACCAAGGCTATTGAGAAGGAGAAAGCAAAATTAGTAGTGATTGCAAAAGACGTTTCTCCACCAGAAATATTGATGCACATACCATTGCTTGCAAAGGAGAAAGGCATTGTAGTGGTTGAAGTGGACAAGAAGGACGAGCTCGGAGCAGCAGCAGGACTGAAGGTCGGCACTGCAAGCGTTGCAATCATAAAGGAAGGAGATGCCAAGGACCTGCTCAGAGAGCTAGGAGTAAAGTAATTATAATTATTGGTGATTAAAATGGCTGAAAGAATAGAAAGGAAATCAATTAACAAGCGTGACGATGGAGGCCATGCTGGCGGAGGAGGCCAGCAGAGGCAGCAGGAAGGCCCTAGGGGAGGAGTGAACTTCTCGCCAGCAGTGCCTGCCAGCGTTGAAGAAATCGTCGGCAGAACAGGAACAAGAGGAGAAGCCACCCAGGTCAGGTGCAAAGTGCTTGACGGCAGGGACCAGGGCAAGATTATAAGGAGAAACCTCAGAGGCCCTATCCAGCTGGGTGACATACTCATGCTCAGAGAGACAGAGATCGAAGCCAGGCCACTCAACAAGGCTGGCAGGAACAAATAACTAGGTGATACTCATGCCAAGATGTGATTTTTGCAGGAAAAGCATTGAGCCAGGAACTGGCAAGATGCTCATAAAGAACGACGGCAAGATAATTGACTTGTGCAGCACCAAGTGCGAGAAGAACATGCTCAAGTTGCACAGAAAGCCCAGGACAACCAGGTGGACTGTAGAGTACGCTGCTGTCAAGAAAGGAATGAAGAAGTAAAGCCGCGCCGGCGATTGAGGCGCCTAAAATATTTTTACGTTTTAAAGATTTAAAAAAACAAAGACTAACTAACAAAAAAATCACCCGCGACATCCCGAGTGGAGCAACCCCTGTCGCAACAAAAACCAAAGGTTTTTGAGCCCCAAAAATTTTTAATTTTTGTGACGCCAGCCAGCACCTCAACATAAATGTTTTCGGTGCAGCTGCAGGCTGTGGTGATTTTTTTATAAACGAAGGTGAAACAACATGATCGAGCGAACACTTGTTTTAATCAAGCCAGATGGTGTGCAGAGAGGATTAATCGGAAAAATCATTACCAGGTTCGAGGATGTCGGCCTTAAGATTGTCGGGATGAAGATGATGTGGGCTAATGAGGAGTTTGCAAAGAAGCATTACACAGAAGACCTGGCTAAGAGGAGAGGAGAGCACGTCAGGAAATACATGACTGACTTCATCACAACTGGCCCAGTGATTGCAATGGTTATTGAAGGAGTGCATGCAATTGAGAATGTGAGAAAGATGTGCGGGGCAACAGAGCCCAAGGCAGCTCTGCCAGGGACCATAAGAGGAGACTTCTCTCATGTGAGCTTTGCTTATTGCGATGACAAGAAGATGGTTGTGAAAAACGTGATTCATGCCTCTGCTGACAAGAAGGATGCAGAGTACGAAGTGCCTTTGTGGTTCAGCAAAAGCGAATTGCACACTTACAAGACAGTGCATGATGTTCATGTTTTATAAAAAAGTATGATAAAAAAATATTGAATTTAATGATTAAAATATAAGGTGATAGTAAGATGGGAGAACGTATGAATGACAAGATTGCAAGGATCATGGTTACTCCTTTGCATATAAGGAATATTTGCACTAGCGCGCACATCCACCACGGCAAGACAGCTTTCACAGACAATCTGTTGGCTGCTTCTGGCTTGATGGCTGAGAAGTTCGCAGGAGACCTTGACAAGGGAATGGCTACTTGGCAGCACGCAGACGAGCAGGAAAGATTATTGACAGTGGATTCTGCTAATGTTTCCATGGTTCACGATTATCAGGAAAAAGAATACTTGATCAACTTGATAGACACTCCGGGCCACGTTGACTTCGGAGGAAACGTCACCAGAGCAATGAGAGCAATTGACGGAACAATTGTTTTAGTCTGCGGCTCAGAAGGAATCATGCCCCAGACAGAGACAGTCATCAAGCAGGCCCTAAGAGAAAGGGTAAAGCCAGTCTTGTTCATCAACAAGGTTGATAGACTCATCAAGGAGCTCCAGCTGCCGCCTGAAAAAATCCAGGAGAGGATTGCAAAAATAATCATAGAGTTCAACCAACTCATAGAAGATATTGCAGAGAAGGATTACAAGGAGAAGTGGAAGGTTAATGCTGCTGACGGAAGCGTGACATTCGGAAGCGCAAGGGATAACTGGGCATTATCACTTCCTTACATGCAAAAAAAGAATATTAAGTTCGCAGAAGTGCTTGAAGGCTACAAGATAGAAGACCCTGAGGAGAGGAAGAAGTTCTTCTGGGAAATCGCTCCTCTTTACGAGGTAATCATGGATATGGTTGTTAAGCACCTACCCAACCCAGTTGAGGCTCAGCCTTACAGGATTCCAAAGATATGGCACGGAGAGCCAGAATCAGCCATGGGCCAGGGCATGCTCAAGTGCGACCCTAATGGAAAGCTGGCATTCTGCATCACTAGAGTACTTATCGACCCTAAGACTAACAGGGAAATCAGCGCAGGAAGGCTTTTCAGCGGGACCATGAAGGAAGGCATGACAGTCTACCTAAACAACCAGAAAAAGGAGCAGAGAATCCAGAATGTTTACATGTACGTTGGGATAAAGAACGAGTCATTCAACGACGTCCCGGCAGGCAATGTGCTTGCAATCGGAGGAATTGACGGTTATGCAGGCGAGACCATAACAGAAGAGCCTGAGCAGCCATTCGAGGAGTTAAGGCACATCTTTGAGCCAGTCATCACCAAGTCAATCAAGGTGGCCAACACCGCTGATCTTCCAAAGCTCGTCGAGGTTTTGCGAAGAGTAGCCAAGGAAGACCCATCCATCAAGATTGAGATTCACGAGGAGACAGGAGAAAACCTGATGAGCGGAATGGGAGAGCTCCACCTGGAAATAGTGGAGAACAGGATAGTCACAGAGAAAGGACTGAAAGTCCAGACCTCACCGCCAATAGTGGTTTACAGGGAAAGCATCTCAGGCAAATCACCTGAAGTAGAGGGAAAATCCCCTAACAAGCACAACAAGTTCTATTTTGTGGTTGAGCCATTGAGTGATGAGATCTACAAGGCAATAAAAGCCGGAGACATTCCTGAGATGAGATTCAAGAAAAAAGACTTGACAGTAAGGGACAAGTTTGTTGAGCTCGGAATGGAGTCAAAAACAGCTGACAAAATCAAAGACATATATAGAGGAAACGTCTTCATAGACGACACCAGGGGGCAGGTTTATCTTGGAGAAGTCATAGAGATGATCATTGACATGTTCGAGGACGTGATGAGCGGAGGCCCATTAGCAAGAGAGCCATGCATCAAGGTAAAAGTCATGCTTGAAGACATGAAGCTGCACGAAGACGCCATCCACAGAGGACCAGCCCAGGTCTACCCTGCAGTCAGGGACGGAATAAGAGACGCAATGATGCTAGCCAAGCCAATAATGTTCGAGCCAAAACAAGTCCAGCTGATCGAGGCGCCGCTGGATTACATGAGCGAGATTTCCAAGCTGGTGCATAACAAGAGGGGGCAATTGCTCGAGATGCACCAGGAAGGCAACATGACAGCTGTCAAGGCCAAGCTGCCAGTGGCAGAGCTGCTCGGATGGAGCAATGACCTGCGAAGCGCAACTTCAGGAAGAGGAGTGTCCTCACTCGTCGACCAGACATTCGAGAGAATGCCAGACGAACTCCAGGAAAAAGTCAAGAAGCAGATAAGGAGCAGGAAGGGTATAGCAATTGATGCTGAAGTCGCAAAGGGAAGCGGCTGAAATTCTTTTAATATCATTTAATCTTTTTGATATTATTTAAAATAATATGATTAAAAAAACCGGAGTTGATAACATGCCAAAGAGAACAGAGAAAAAAATAGCGCAACCAGAGAAAAATAATGCTAAGCCCAAGGAAACTGTTAAGAATTCTGCAGTTGTCATTGTCAAGCAAGGCGACAAGGTAAAGGTTGACTACACAGGCAGCTTTGATGACGGCAAAGTGTTCGACAGCTCTGAGAAGCACGGGGCGCCGCTAGAGTTCGAGGTCGGCAAGGGCATGATAATTCCTGGATTTGAGAAGGCATTGATAGGCATGAAGAAGGGAGAGGAGAAAACCATCCACCTGGAGCCTGGCGATGCTTATGGCGACCACAATCCAGCCATGATCAAGAAGGTTCCCAAGGACCAGCTGCCTCCAGGCCAAGAGCCAAAGCCAGGCATGTTCCTGGTCATAGGACTGCCTAATGGCATGCAGTTCCCAGCCAAGATCGCTGCTGTTGAAGACAAAGAAGTATCATTGGACCTGAACCACCCGTTGGCAGGCAAGTGCCTGAACTTCAAGTTCAAGATAGTGGACATCCAATAAAGTCCCATTTTTTTATATTAATTTTTATATTAATTTATTTCAACATAATACTTTTCTTTAATATTATGTTCATCTTTTTCTTACATTGCATGCGTAAATAGAAATTAGTTCTAGGGCTCTGAAGAATTTGACGCCGATAGAAAAATCAGCATTTGATGCCTTGCCAGAGAATAACCCTATAATGTCGTTATCCTTCCCTACTATCACCCCTCCGGAGTCGCCAGGGACTGCATCATTGTATTTGATAATAAAATAATCTCGGGCTGACAATCTAAATGTGGAATCAGAAAAAAAGCAGAAGTCAAGGCTATTCCTCTGAGAAGACTCAGATTCAATGAGCCCATACTGACATTTAACCAAGCCATCCTTTCTTGCCAGGGCTGCAACATTAGCATTCTCAACCTTACGATTCTGGAAGAGTTTGTATTTGATTGGCTTGCAAGGCCCAGGCATCCCTGCTTTGGCTATCACTAAGTCAACAGAGCCGTTTCCTCTTTTTCCTCTGACACAAACCTTTTCCACATAATACCTGTTGCCATCATGCAGTTTTATTTGCGGCAAGAAAACACCATCCTCCAGGCAGTGGGCTGCTGTTATGAAGTAACCATTTTCTGTTATGAGAAGCCCGTTTGAGCTATGCTGATAAAAGCAGGTAATCTCTACAAGGCCGCGCTCTAAGCTCTTTCTTGCTTGAAGAGGTTTAATGTCATCTCCCCAGTAAACTGATTGTACAAACTCGTCCAGTGCGCAAGCCAGCTGCTGCCAATACGGGTTTTTTGCATTGCTCATTATACTACTCAGAAAAAGCCAGCCACTTATAAAACTTACTATTGTTACCTTTGTTTAGTAGTTATAATATCAAAATGTTTATAAATAAGCGAGCATTCCATACAGGAAATGAAACTCTTTAAAAAAAAGGAAAAAAGCATGCTATCAACAGATAAAGCCAGCCCATTGGAAAGAATTGTAAAATACGCGCCGCAAGTAGCAGCCACGACATTCATCACTCCGCTTCATGAAGGATTGCATGCAATAACTGCAAAAATCCTCCCCCAAGTGGGATGCTCAGGAATAGTGCTCAACCAGAACAGCTGGTACGCACCAATATTCAAATACATCACATTCGGATTCTACAAGACAGCAGAGCTGCCTGCCAATATCGCAGGGTACGCCCAAATCACACATTCAGACAGTTTCCTAGGAAATTTAGGCCAAGCCATAGCATCTGCAACTCCTGAAATAGCAACCATGACTCTTGGATTGTACTGGATAAAAAAAGGGGTTGACAACATAAGCGAGAAAGGAAAGAGACTTTATACCATGGTAAGCGCTTATTGTGGCATCTCCCTAGCGGCAGTATCCCTTAATTACATGAAGTACAGCTCTCTCCATCCGGAAAAAGGCCAAGACTACGTTAACTTCACAGAAGGCGTACTGAAAATGTTCCACATGCCAGCCAGCCTCGCTGGTTATGTAACCTTTCTAGGCTCAGCAGCCATTTTTGCAGGCTCACTATACCTGGCGCGTCTCTTCTCACCTAAAAAAAACAAGGACTTATTCCTGGGAAGCTAAAAAGACTATACAACTCAATAAGGCGATACAAAATGACTATCCGAGAAGTGTTAAACTCCACAGAAGAAGAAAAAGACCATGAGCAGGAAATAAATCAATTATTAGATCAACTTCTAGAAGAGGCTGAAAAGTCTAAAAAATATGCAGAACGATCCATGCAAAAATCAAAGACTTATGCTTCTGCTTTTGACACTAGTGATTGGAATCATATACACTACACTCAGGAGATAACTCAAGCACTTTATGAAGCAGTGCAAACAGTACAAAAACAGAACCTGGCAATACTGACAATACTCAAAGAGCTCTATAAGAGGTAATAATGATGACAATCAACGAAGTACTAAAACCAACACAAGAAGAAGAAAAAGAAAGAGAACAAAAAATAGAGCAACTCTTAACAACCGCTGAAAAATATGCGTCAGAAGCAGAACGAGGAATGACCTTGGCGAGGGGGTCCGATCATCAGATGATCTGGGATGGAGAAAAGGCTATTTACGCAGCAATCAAATCATTGCAAGAGCAGAACAAAGCAATGCTAGAAATGATAAAAGAACTATACAAAAGGATATAAAAATGGGCATCAACGAAGTACTAAAACCAACAAAAGAAGAAAAAGAAGAAAAAGAGCAAAAAATAAATGAACTGCTAGAACAAGCTGAACAGCATGAACAAAAAGCAATAACAGGGATGCAAAGCGCAGAAGGACACAATATAGCCGAAGCAGATCCTCATTACAGATTCACATATAAAAGCATATTCGCATTGTCAGAAGCTATTCAATCATTGCAAGAGCAAAACAAAGCAATGCTGGAAATGATAAAAGAATTATACAAGAGAATATAACAATGACAATCAACGAAGTACTAAAACCAACACCAGAAGAAAAAGAACAAGAGCAAAGAATCAATGGACTGCTAGAGCAACCTGATGCGAATAAACAAGAAGCAGGGAGAGAAATACAAAAAACAGAGGATTACGAGTTGCCGGCTCCCCCAATAAAGGTTTACACTTAAAAGCATATTCGCATTAGCACAAACTAAAATGGTGTAAGAATGGCTATCGATGAAGTACTAAAACCAACACAAGAAGAAGAAAAAGAGCTGGATGAAAGAGTGGATGAACACCTCAGAAAAGCAGAGAAACATATGCTAACAGCAGACAATTCAAATGCTTACTGGGCTAGTTATTATGGAATCAAGGCTCTTTACGAACAGAACAAGGCACTAATCGAATTATTACGAAAAAAATCATAAACCAAGGTGATTATTAATGGGCGGAATTAACGAAGTACTCAAACCAACACCAGAAGAAGAAAAAGAATCAAAGGATAGATTGGATACGTTGACTCAAGAAGCCAAATCAGTTGCTGAAAAGGCTGATGAATACATTCAGCATCATGGTCTTGAAAACAGAGAATGGGATAAGTCATATAATCAGCTCAGTATGAGCATTCTTTATTGTATCCGCAGTTTGTACAAGCAAAATGAAATCATCATAGAGCTGTTAAAAAGAAGATGTGAATAATGAATACAATGGTTGCAAAATAGATTCATCATTCCTTCCTTCTGCGTGGTAATATCGCCCTTTTTTCTTGGCTAATCAGAGAATATTTAATAGAAAGATTTAAAAAGAAAAGCCTTATTCTTTGAAGATTAACCCTTTTAAGAAAAGAGGGAATTAAGTAATATTAAGGTTAAGGCAAGTGAAGTTATAATACATGAACGTATAAGGAGGGAATAGAATGGCTAAGGGAAAACCACACATTAACCTCGTGTTCATCGGACACGTAGACCACGGAAAGTCAACAACAGTAGGTAGGATGCTCTATGATGCAGGCAACATTGACGAGCAGACCATGAGAAAATTGAAGGAGAAAGCCCAGCAGCTAGGCAAAGCTGGCTTTGAGTTTGCTTTTGTCATGGACAACCTGAAAGAAGAGCAGGAGAGAGGTCTTACAATAGACTTGGCTCACAAGAAATTCGAAACTGAGAAGTACTACTTCACCATCATAGACGCTCCAGGACACAAGGACTTCATTAAGAACATGATTACTGGAACCAGCCAGGCAGACGCAGCAGTAGTTGTAGTCTCAGCCAACCCAGGTGACGGAGTCCAGGCCCAGACCAAGGAGCACATCTTCCTCGCAAGGACATTAGGAGTCCAGCAAGTTATTATTTACATCAACAAGATGGACATGGCCAAGTACGAGGAAAAGAGATTCCACGAGGTCAAGGAGCAAGTAAGTGCTCTGCTTAAGAGTGTTGGCTACAAGCCAGACACCATCACCTTTGTCGCAGGAGCAAGCTTTCCAGGAGACAATGTTTACAAGAAGTCAACCAACATGCCCTGGTACAAGGGACCAACCCTGCTCGAGGCTATTAACCTGCTAAAGGAGCCAGAGAAGCCCACCAACCTGCCATTCAGGCTGCCCATCCAGGATGTTTACAACATCACAGGAATCGGAGTAGTGCCTGTCGGAAGAATTGAGACAGGAATAATGAAGGTCGGCGACAAGGTCGTAGCAATGCCAGGCAGGGAAGGCAAGGGAGTTCACGGAGAAGTTAAGAGCATAGAAATGCACCACGAACAGATGCAAGAAGCCCTACCAGGTGACAACGTCGGATTCAACGTAAGAGGATTCGGCAAGAAGGACATTGCAAGAGGAGATGTTTTAGGACCTGAAAGCAATCCACCAACAGTTGCTACTGAGTTCACAGCCCAAATCGTAGTGCTCAACCACCCAAGCGTTGTGACTGTCGGCTACACACCAGTGTTCCACATCCACACAGCACAAGTGGCATGCCAGATTGTTGAGCTGACCAAGAAAATCAATCCAGCAACCGGAGAGACTTTGCAGGACAAGCCAGACTTCCTCAAGAACGGGGACGCAGCCATCATCAAGCTCAAGCCAGTTCAGCCATTGGTAATCGAGAAGCAGAAAGACATACCACAGCTTGCAAGGTTTGCAGTCAGAGACTCAGGCCAGACAGTTGCTGCGGGCATGTGCATTGACCTCGTTAAGAAGCAATAAAAATTTTTCAAATTTTTTTCATTTTCAATTTTGCTTCAACAGGTTTGCTCAGAATCCTGAGCTAAAGCCTAAACCAAGGGCATGATGAACTGCAGTTTTATCATGGGGCAAAAAAGGGCGCATAAGACAACGTGAAAGATTAAGTGATACAATATGCAAAAAGCAAGAATCAAAATCACAAGCACGGAAATAAGCAAGATCAACCAGGTCTGCGAATACATTACAGGCATTGCCGAAAAAACCGGCGTTGTGATGCGAGGCCCAATACCCTTACCCACCAAGAAGCTCAAGCTCACCACCAGGAAGAGCCCGTGCGGAAACGGCACAGCAACCTGGGATCATTTTGAGATGAGAATCCACAAGAGACTCATCGACCTCGGCATAGACGAGAGAGCACTAAGACTGGTCATGAGAGTGCCAATCCCTGAAGGTCTTAATATTGAGATTGAAATGATTGACGTATAATATTTCTAATTTTTTAGTTCGAGCAAAGCGAGAACATCTTTTTCGCTAACCTTTTTTAAAAAGGTTAATTGAGATGATTGATGTTTGATTTCTAAGAAAATAATAAATTCCAAATCATCTTTTTCTGGTGAGCCTGAATTTTTTTAATCCGGTGGCTGGATTAGTTACTTCATCAAAATAATAAGCATAACACCCAAAGCTATTGCTGCCTGGTTTTGATTGTGCATTCATTACTTCTTTAGATTTTTCAAGATTTACATCAGAGGTTAATCCGTTCCAATACATTAAATTGGCGAGACTTACAGCAAGTTCATCAACACCCATTATTTTATAATAATTTTTTTTGAGTCTTTCGCCATATGCTTGTATGATTAATGTTTGTTGAAAATCTTCCAGCTCCCTGGGTGTAAGATATCTCGGTGCGATTATTTGCTTCTGTAAATTTAATGGGTCGCCATATTTTTTACCTAGTTGCTCATAGAATTGTTTCCAATCAGGGTCAAACTGTTCATAGTACCTTTGAATTGGCTTGTTTTCTTCATTAGCATACACCAGTTCCCCAAGCGTTCCTTCAGATATTCCGAAAATCCAGAAATGAGTATTATCCTTGACTGCCTTTTGGCATACTTTCATCGCTTTCTCTCTCCCAACTTTTGGGTGACCTTCATATAATTCATATGGGAAAGCGTTGAACGGGTGGAAAGGCAAATAACCCTTGTCAGATATGAACTTGCATATCTCATCTTTTTTATGAGCCAGCCGCGAAGGCGTGGCTGCATAAACTGTTTCTTCATATTTTGACATGTATTAACTCCTAAATGATTAAAAAAGAAACAATAGGTGGTTTATAAAATTTATTAATTTGTATGGGCTTGAGCGAAGCGAAACCCATTTTTTACCAGATTTTCCTAAAATCTGATTGAGATTGAAATGATAGATGTTTGAGTGCACAGAAAGCAAACTCAGGAATTTCATTTCTGATGTGTGATTTCTAATTTTTTAGCTCGAACAAAGTAAGAACAACAGAAATTCATTTGTTTCTGATTTAATAATTTAAAGAAATAATTATAAGTAATCTAATTGGCAGACAGTTTATCTTTGAATTAATCCATCAGCTTCAAAAAAACCATCTTGCAGCAACCATCCCTTATCATCCTTATTCTTCGCTGTGCCTACATTTAGCAAATCCTGATAAGAAATCCGAGGCTGTGCTTTATATTGAAAATGTACTGTATCTCCTACTTGATAATTTGATGGCCCTGGAAAAATAAGCTTGTAGGTTTTACCATCAGTCGCTTCAATTCTAAAATGTTCAAACTCAAAGTTTGCCCCTTTGTAAAAGGCACCCATAGCAAAAGAATCTTCATCAATGCTAACAATTCTTCCATAAACCTTTTTAATATCATATTGCATCTTGGTTTGAGCAGTTGAAGCATTTCCTGAAGCAGGGGTTTCGCTTGATTTAGAGCCACAACCCGCTCCAAATAATGCTAAAGCACCCGCCAATACAATACTTGTTAAAGTTTTATTAGCTGACATTTTAACCCCCTTGCAGCGAGTATAATGCCTTTCTTTATAAATATTTCGTTCCGTTACTACTCTTTGATTAATAATGGGATGCGTTTGTCCTAAAAACACTCGCCCGCTTATCCTTAGTCACAAATCGTTGTCTGCTCTTTGTCACTTCATCTCTGAATTGAATTTCAATTTTATCTCTTTAATTTCTTTACAAACTCATCCAGTTGCTTCCGATTCTTTATATGCACGACTTCTGCAGGATAATTGTCAACAATGTTCTTGTGCTTGTAGCGTGTTGATTCATTCCTGTCGTGGTGCTTGTGTATCGGTTTCCTGTAGTAGTCCAGGGCGTAGTGCAGGAAGTCTAGCAAATCAGAAATTTTTTCTCTGCGCCTTATCTGCCTTTTTATGAGCTGCCATGCTATGACGTGAAAAGGGTAATCAAGCCAAATAATCAGGTCTGCTTTGTCCAGTGAGCATGTTACGCAGCTTGAATAGACGCCTTCAATAATCCATTTCTTGTTATGGGTTATTTTTTTCACAAGCTTCTCAACCTCTGCCTTGTTCCTCTTCTTGGTGAATTTCTTTTGCCAGTAAAAGTCATCCAGGTCATAGCTCTTAATCTTGAGTATCTTGGAGAGTTTTTTTGCTAAGCTTGTCTTGCCAGAGGCAGAGTTGCCTATGATGTAGATGCGGTTGTGCATTTTTAAAATAAGAATGTAATGATTATATAAATCTGTCTCTGGATTAAATAACCACTAAATAGTAGTCAAATATTCGAAAGCTTTAAAAAGCAGTTACTCCTACCTCTACCCATGCTCACAGAAATCATCCAATATGGAGTAAATCCAACCCAACGCAACAGAAAGAAAGCATTTCATGCCTTAGATTCATACTTTGATTTAACTTCCTCTGAAAAAAAAAGAATTGAGGAACTTGTACAAAACCCAGACAACATCCCAAACAAAATCACTATCAAGGAGTTCTATGAGCAATTAAATCTTAGCAGAAACGCAGAGAAATTCATATCAGTCCTAGAAAAATTAAGAGTGTGCAATCCAGCTTATTCTCTGGATTACAAAGTACCTTCTGAATTAGTTGAAATAGCCAAACACAAAATGAGCCAACTACACGCGAACCTTATGGCTGACTATATGCAGGTCTACAACTCAGATACGCCCCATGAGTTTCTAAACAGTCCTAGAATGAAATATCTTACATTCAAGAAGATGCTTAAAAGTTTTGTAGTCTCATTTTTTTCTTTAGGCCAACTCATATTAGTAACAGACAAGGATAAAATTTACAAACAAGCACAAAAAGAAATCTATGATTTCATACCTCAAGTCATAAAGAATGAAATTCCTGATAAAATAATTAGAGATTATCTATTCCGTGAAATTTATAAAAATATTAAGTACCACCTATTGGAAAAATTCGACACGCTATCTGAAAATATGATGGCTCAACTAACCAGCTTCGAAGATAACCTCAAAAGAGTGAGATAAAATGATATTGCGCTTCTTACCTGATTTATCTAAGCTGGACATATCTGCCAACGGAGCAGAGCTTGCTAGCATTATGGGAGTTGACCAGGACGAGCAAGGCAAAAGAGTCTACACCTGGCCTGAAAGCAGGCAGGTTTTCGTGCACACCTTTCAGAATCCGGTTCTTGTAACAGACAACCACAAGATAAGCCAGTTAGAGCCTGCTATCAGGGACACTGTGTTTGCGCTCTACAATTCATTCACTCCAAAAATAACAGAATATGATGGAGTAAGGCTGAAATTTGAGCAGAGAAAATATCCTGGAGTCTGGGGCCCATCAATCGACACATTATTGTTCTGCAAGGCACTTAGCCAGCTAGACCTAAGCAAAGTCAAAACAGCTGTTGATATAGGCTGCGGCTCTGGCATGATATCAAAATATGTCCTTGAAAAAGCAGCTCCGAACCTTGAAAGCATAACCCTCGTTGACATCAATCCAGTTGCAGGAGAATGCATAAAGGAAAACATCAAGGATGCAAGGGCTGAGTTCAAGGCAATTGACGGAATTAAGTTCCTAAGCCAGGACAAGCAGTATGACCTGGTTCTTTGCAATCCTCCTTACATTAGAAGGCCAAGAAGCATTGAGGATAACTCTTATGAAGGCATAGGCTTGCTGGTTCACCTAATAAAGGAAACTCCTAGAATAGTCACGCCGCAAGGCAGCCTTGTTACCAACATCTCAAGTTTGTCAGGCAGCATTGCGCAAGAGGCAATTGCTCAAGCAGCTGTGATTGACAAGGTGATTGAGAGCATGCAAGTCCCTCTCAAAGTCTACAATGTCCTAAACAACAAGGAATGGATGGATTACCTGCTGGCACACGGCCTGGAAAAAAACAGAAGAAATGGCTATGATTACTGGCAGCAGATAAACATCCATCAAATCCAGCCAACGCCAGCTAAGAGAGGTACAGAATGAAGAAGAAAATCGCCATTGATGAAATGCTAAGAGATGAAAAAGCTCAAGACCCTTTTTGTTTCATAGCAGAATTCACTTGTGAAGAGATGGATAGCCTAGAAAAGGCCATTGATGATCCTAAAACTGATAAGATTACTGTGCGGGAATACTATGAGCACTTCAAAATCAATCCTGATGAATACTTCAGATTAAAAAAATCCAAGGACTGGGTGTTTAAACAGGATTACTCTCTTGAGCACCTCATTCCTAAACAAGTGGTTGAGCTTGCAGAGAGTAAAATTGATTATGAAAGAAAAAGGATGCTGTTAGCATATAATATTTACTTTAAGAGTCAGCCAGCACCAAAAAACATTCGGGATGAATTAAATAAATTAAAAGAATTATTCTATGATGCGCTGGTTTGCTTTTTCTCGCTCGGAGAAATAGAGATGAAGAGGTTGAGCGAGGATGAGATTAATGAGATAATAGATGAAAAATCATTTAATATTCGTATGCAAATGATGAAGAAGGACATTGCGCGTCAAGCATTGTGCCAGTATTTTTCTGTAGAAGAAACCTATACGAGTCCACCCAGCGACCATGTTGAAAAGATACGAAACTGTGTCAAAGCTCTGCAAGCACTGGAAAAAAAAGGAGCTGCTGCTTACAAGCCTAAGGCGTCCGGCAATCTTAACTAGAATAATTTTCCCAAAAGCTTCTGAAAATAAGTTAAGTATATACTTCCTAATCGAAAGATTTAAATATCAGTAAGTGTTTTCTATACACTAAGAAAAGCCAGTTCAGCTAAAAGTTAACTATAATAAGTGTGAAAATGACACTAATGGAGGAACAAGATGAACCAGGACAAAACTCTTCTAACTGATCTTTACCAGCTCACCATGCTGGCCTCTTATCACGACAACAACAAGCACGAGGACATGGCGACATTCGACCTGTTCATAAGAAAACTGCCAGAAGACTGGGGCTATTACATCGCCAACGGCATAGAGGACGCCATTGATTACATCACCAACATCCATTTCACAGAATCAGATCTAGAATACCTAACGAAACAGGAGTTCTTCAAGCCAGAATTCCTCGAGTATTTGCGCAACTTCAAGTTTGAAGGTGAGGTTTATGCTTTAAGAGAAGGAACATCAGTATTTCCTAATCAGCCAGTTCTAAGGGTGACTGCGAAAAGAAGCCAAGCTCAACTGGTTGAGTCAGCCCTGCTCAACATGATCAACTTCCAAACCATGATTGCAACCAAGGCTAACAGAGTGGTTAATGCTGCAAAAGAGGCCAAAGTGGTTGATTACGGCCTCAGGAGGGCGCAGGAAGAAGATGCTGGGATGAAAGGAGCCAGGGCATGCTATATCGGAGGAGCCATAGGCGCCAGCAATGTCAAGGCAGGCAAGGAATACGGCATAAAAATCTTTGGCACTCAAGCCCACAGCTTTGTGATGAGCTTCCCAACAGAACTAGAAGCATTCAGGGCATATGTCAAGACCTTTCCCAACAAAGCCACGCTTCTAATTGACACTTATGATACAATACAAGGAGCAAAGAACGCAGTCATTGTTGCAAAAGAACTCGAAAAGCAAGGCGACAGATTGAGCGCAGTAAGGCTGGATTCAGGAGACCTGTGCGACCTCTCGAAAAAAGTCAGGCAGATACTTGACGAGCAAGGATTGCACTACATCAACATCGTGGCAAGCAACGACCTTAACGAGTACAAGATTGAAGAGCTCATCAAAGACGGAGCCAAGATAAACGGCTACGGCGTAGGCACAGAGATGATAACAGCCAAGCCAACAGCAGCAATACCCGGGGTTTACAAGTTAGTAGAAGATAATGATGGAGCAAAGATAAAGCTATCAGCAGACAAAAAAACTTATCCTGGAAAAAAACAAATCTACAGAGTGACAGGAGCTGACGGTAAATATTCTCATGATGTATTAGGAATGGAATATGAAAACATAAACGGAATGCCTCTCCTTGAAAGAGCAGTTAAGCATGGCAAAAGAGTCCTGGGCAGGAGAAGCCTTGAAGAAACCAGGCAATACTCCTTGGAGTGCATTTCAAGGCTTCCTGATTATCTTAAAGAAACAAGAGTGAAACAAAGCTATGAGGTAAAGATTTCTGATGGCCTGAAAAAAATCATTGATGATCTGACTGAAAAATACGGAAATGGAAAGAACGGAGGAGATAAAAAATGAAAATCTTCTATGATGTGGATACGCAACACGATTTCATGGACAAAGACGGAGCACTATACATTCCGGGAGCTGAGGATATTAAGGATAGTATTTCTAAGCTTTCAAATTACGCATGGGACAACAGCATTCCTGTTATAGGAAGCGTTGACAAGCACTTTGGAACAGAAGAATACAAACACAGAGAAGGAGAGATGAAGAAATGGGGAGGACCATTCCCGGATCACTGCATGGCTGGGACTAAAGGACAGGAAAAGATAGAGCAGACAAAAAGGTTTTGGCATCCAAACGAGAAAGAGATGGAGCTATCAACATACATTCCTCATGACCTTGAAGAAAAGATTAACAAGGAACAAATCAAATCAGCCATAGCATTAGCAACTCATTATCCTTATGAAGGAATATTCTTCGAAAAACAATCCTACGACGTCTTTAGTAATCCAGCATTTGAAGCATTCCTGAAAAAAGCAGATGTGACAGAAGCAGTTGTATACGGCGTGGCTACTGATTACTGCGTCAAGGCAGCAGTTCTTGGCATGCAAAAGCGAGGAATACAGTGCTATGTTGTTGAAGATGCAATCGCCGCAGTAACTCCAGAAACAGGAAAGAGCGCGCTGGAAGAGATGGTCAAGTCAGGCGCAAAGCTTATAACCACTGAAGAAGTGCTACAGAACGAGATGGATTGGTAGGTGGAAGAATGAGTGTTGAGGACAAATACATCGCAACTCTGGTCGGAACAGCAGTAGGCGACACATTAGGCATGCCTGTTGAAGCTTGGAAGCCTGAGCACATAAGGAAGTACATCGGAAGAATTACTAAGCTCATAGCGCCTGTAATTCCACGGGGTTCCAGCGGTAATGAAGTGCGGCGTGACGAATTCGGAAGGATTGGCTATGGCTTCACAAGAATATTTGAAAAAGGAGATTACACTGATGATACCATTCTTACCCTCGCACTTGCAGAATCCATTGCTGATAAGAAATGCGTAGACCTCAAAGATGTTGCAAGGCATCATGTGTTGGCGTATGAAAAGCAGATTCTCCCGAGTGGAGAAGTAAAAGGAGGTTTTGGAAGCACCACCACACAAGCCATCAATAACTTAAGAAAAGGAATCCCTTTGACACAGTCAGGAATTATTGGCGGCCCCGGCAATGCTCCTGCCATGAAGATGGCTCCTCTTGGCTTATACATGAACGCGACAGGCAAGTACGATGAAGGATTAAAGCAGGCAGAAGATATTGGGAGAATAACTCACCTTGACCCTCGCTCATTAGCAAGCGGAGTAGTGCAGGCGCACGCAGTTTATTCATTGCTGAAAGTAATCTCGAGAAATGAATTTGTTGAATCAATAGCCAATGTTTGCAGGAAAAATGAAAGGCCATTGACTCCTGAGCTCAGAGCGCAGGAAGCAGGCACATTAACTGATAAGATAAAATGGGTTGCAAGGAACCAAGGCGCGAACGCTGAAGAAGTTTATCAGCATCTGAAATGCTCAGACCTAGTAACAGAATCTTATCCTTTCGCCTTGTTCATGTTCCAGAAATACTGGGATGAACCAATTGAAGGCTTGATTGAAACTGTGAATTTTGGAGGAGACGCAGACACAACAGGAGCAATCTATGGCGCTCTCTGTGGAGCAAAGAATGGAATGATATTCCCAGAAAAATGGGTGAAAGAAATCAAGAACCTTGAACCAATAATAAGAGCAGGAAAAGGATTGTATTCGCTAAAAAAACACAGGTAAAAGCATGAACGAAAATAAACTCGAGCAAAGAATCAAGCTTGCAAAGATGAATCCTGAGCTGGTCGCAGATCAGATTGGTAACTTCATCATAAGAGAGGCGCTTATATGCGAAGCAACTGGTTGCGTCATAGGCCTCTCAGGAGGAGTTGATTCCTCAGTCACAGCAGCACTTGCCAAAAGGGCATTTGACAAATACAACAAAACTCACCCTAACGAGCCGCTAGAAATGGTTGGCTACATGCTACCATCAAAGACCAACAGCCCTGAAGACACAAAAGATGGGATAAGAGTTGCAGAAATGCTCGGGATAAGGTATGAAGCTCACAGCATACAGCCTCTTGTTGAGTCTTATGCAACAACCAATCCTGAAACATTGGGCTCAAAGTACCACAAAGGAAACCTAACAGCAGAAATCAGGGCAACAGTGCTCCACAGAAAATCAGCAACAGAAAACAAATTAGTGATTGGCACTGGCAATAAAGATGAGGATTTCGGAGTCGGCTATTATACTTTGTTCGGCGACGGAGCAGTCCATATCAGCCCCATAGGCGGGTTATCAAAAAGACTGGTTAGGGAAATGGGAAAACACCTTGGTTTGCCAGATGATATTGTCCAGCGGATTCCAACAGCTGGCTTAGAGCCTGACCAGACTGACTTCAAGGATTTGGGCTATCACTATGAAACAGCAGAGCTGGTAATGGAAGGCTTTGCTCAAGGCTTTAGCAGCGAAGAGCTCATAAAGCATGAACAAGTCATTGAATATGTTCGAGGAGATGCACGAGAATATCAAAAGATTTACGGCAATCCAAAATTCAAAACAACTGAAGAAGTCATAAATGACATCAATAAAAGAAATGCGCGGGCAATAGGAAAATCAAGGATTATTCACCCACCGATGCCTGACATAACATTAGAGTACGTATGAAAGGTAATTTCAATTAGTGCTAAAAATATAATGCTCACAATAAGCTGACGCGTCGCTTCGAACAGTGAGAACACATAAAGAAAGATAAAAACATAGCGAGGCGATAAGAATGGAAAAGAAAAAAATAAAGATATATGATTTGATAGATATACCGTACATAAGGGACAAGTATTCAAAGATAGGAGAAGGCTGGATTGACAACAAGATTGAGCTGCATGACGGCAAGCAGTTCTACAAAGTCTCAACCATCATGAGAGCTAAGCCTCCGCACAAGAACCACATAGCCATGCTTGAAGCGCTCTGCCAGAAGAGCGAACACCTGGCCATCAACATAGGCAGCGCTAATGTGCTCGACCACAAGAACCCGTTTTATCCCCATGAAACAGAGGAAATGCTACGTCTGGGATTGAAAGGAAAATACAACAATTTCAGCATCATTCCAATACCTGATTTTTACGACAAGGTCAAGGGAGATGGCTCAGGAGACAGGAAATGGACAGAATACTTGTTCGAAAAGAACCCAAATTTCACAGAGTTCATAAGCAACAATGACTGGGTAACTGACTTGCTAAAGCCAAGGATGTACGACGAGAAAGGCAACAAGAAGTTTGACATCATCTTCCCGCCTCAAATATTGCCAGAAAAAGACATGCTATATGTCAATGGCATTTACATCTGCGCCACAGAAGTTAGGAAGGCCATGGTTAACGATGGCCAATGGGAGAAGTTCCTGCTGCCAGAGATTGCTGATTACATCAAAGAAAACAACCTGGTGGAGAGAGTCAAGAAACTGTGCAAAGGAAAAGTATGATTAACATTGATGCGAGGAAAACAAAATGCAGAGCAAAAAAGGATTAGTAATTGGAAAATTTGAGGTTTTGCACAAAGGGCATGAAGAGATGCTGAGAAAAGTGTCAGAAAACAGGAACATCGGCTGCATAATAACTGCCATAGCAACCAACAAGAAAAACATCTTTTCCTGGGAAGAGAGAAAAAGCATGCTCGAGGAAATCACCAAGAACCTGGAAAAGCCATTTATCTTTTACAATGTGCCTGACATCAATAACCCGCCAGTCTATGCAGAGCATGTAAGGAGGATAATACAGGTTCCGAGCCTTGACGAGGTCATACTCTTCACAGGCAACCCCCACACTGCCAATTGCTTTAAGGACAAGTGCAAGATAAAACTGGTCAAGACAAAATACCCGTACAGCTCAACGCGAATCCTGGAAATGGTTGGCGTGGACGATGAAAACTGGGAAAAGCAAGTGCCTGAGTCAACAAAGAAGTTCATTAACGCAAACAAAGGAATCGAAAGGATAAAGGAATACTTTACAATTTACCCCCTCATCCAAAAAATGCCTTACCTGACAACAGACGCAATAATGGAATACCAAGACGGGATTGTGCTTATTGAAAGAAAAAACCCGCCTTATGGATGGGCACTGCCAGGAGGATTCCAGGAAATGGGGCTGACAACAAATGAGAATTCCATCAAGGAAGCTAAAGAAGAAACCAGCCTTGACTTTGAAGTAAAGGGAATGCTAGGAATTTATGACGACCCATTAAGGGATATCAGGGCTCATGCCATCACAATTGTTTATTATGGAAATGGGCGCGGAGCATTGCAGGCAGCTGATGATGCAAAGGACGCAAAGGTTTTCAAATACAACGAGATACCGTGGGAAAAGATTGCATTTGACCATGCCAAGATACTGAAAGACTATTATGCGTGGAAGAATAAGCAGGGGAGAACATGAAAAAAATATTTATTGACACAGATGTACTGGGTGATGTGGATGATGCAGTTGCTCTCGCGTACGCTGCTCTGAACCCTGTCTTTGATATCAAGGGAATCACAACAGTCCATGGGCTGCCAGAGCTCAAGGCTGATTTCGCAAAAAAGCTGATGATACGCTTAGGTAAAGGCGAGATTCCTGTTGCTGCAGGAGAAAAATACTCTTCCAGCACTAATCAGGTATGGCTCTATGGGCATGAAGGCAGGGATGTGATTGGCGAAGACGAGCACTATCCTCTGGATAAAAGCGCAACAGAGCTCCTGGACAACCAAATCAGGAACAACAAAAATGACATAAGCCTGCTGTGCATTGGTCCATTAACCAACATTGCAAAGCTCATCCAGGAAAAACCAGAAATAACTTGTTGGGTCAATGAAATCTATTTTATGGGCGGAGCAGTGGAGAAGAACAACGCCTTTATCCCTAACCCTGATGCGTACAATGTCAAAGTTGATCCTAAGGCAGCAAGCATAGTGTTCAGGGCAGGAATTCCGATAAAAATCATAACAAAAGAAGACTCTAAGAAAATCATCCTGGACTATTATGACTTCAGAGAGCTTGCTGGCACCATCAGTTCTTGGGGCTCGCTGATATATCATAATGCAGTTCATTTCATGAAAGCAGTTGAAAGAGAATACTGTTACATGTACGACCCATTAACAGCAATAGTCATGGCCAAGCCAGAGCTAGTCAGATTTGAGAAGAGAGGGCACATTTACAAATCAACATGGGCGAATGCTGACCAAGTGAAAAAACACTTATTAAATGCGCTAGGTGGCCAATATGCATGAAATCAGCAGGAATAAAATCAAGATGAATGAAATCAACATCTACAAAATAACTCCTGAAAAACAAGAAATAATCAAAAAAGTTAACAAGCTAAAGAAAGAGAAGAACGCCATCATCCTTGTACATAATTACCAGAGGCCTGAAATATACGAGGTTGCTGACTTCCTAGGCGACTCCCTTGAGCTTGCAAGAAAGGCTGCAACTGTGAGTGCTGAAACAGCCAGCACCATTGTGTTTTGCGGCGTTGACTTCATGGCAGAATCTGCAAAAATACTCAACCCTGAAAGAAAAGTCTTACTGCCTCACCAAGATGCCCAGTGCCCAATGGCCAAGATGGCAGAGCCAATAAGGCTGGAGAAAAAAATCAATGAGCTCAAGCAGCTCTACCCTGACCTTGCTGTAGTCAGCTATGTCAACACTTCAGGCGCTACCAAGGCCTTATCAGACATATGCTGCACCTCTGCCAATGCTGTAAAGGTGGTTAATTCATTGCCAAGCCAAAACATATTATTTGTGCCTGACAAGAACCTAGGCATGTATGTGCAAAGATTCACCAAGAAAAATATCATCTTGTGGGATGGCTACTGCTATGTACACCATCTCAAGTTTTACCCAGAGCTGCTAAGAGAGGCAAAAAAGAAAATGCCTGACGCAGAAGTCATTGTCCATCCAGAATGCCCACCTGAAATCATTGAGCTGGCAGACCAGGTGGCGAGCACTAGCAAGATGATAGAAGCTGCAAAGCAGAGCAGCGCAAAGAGGTTCCTGATAGGGACAGAGGAAGGAATGATTTACAGGCTCAAAAGAGAGATCCCTGGAAAAGAGTTCTACCCTGTGCCTAACGGTGGCACCTGCATCCAGATGAAGAAAATCCTGATAGAAGATGTTTATGACGCGCTGGTTAAGGACCAGTACAAGATGGAAGTTGATGAGAAGATAAGGTTGAGAGCAAAGAAAGCGCTAGAAAGAATGATAGAGGTTAAGTAGATTAAAGATAAGTGTCGGGAGACAAAACAGAGGAAGAAAAAATGAGCATTAATGTGTTTATTGCTTGCAAGGAAACTGAAAAAGAGTTTTATGAAAGGACTTATGGCCCCGGGATAGAGCATCTCGTGCAGGCATGCGCAGAAGAAAACAAGGACATCAAAGAGGTGTTGAAAAGCCATGCAGAGCATCACAAGAACCTTGACGAGCTGGTCAAAGCATTCCAATTATATGATTTAACTCCTGCAGTCAAGTGCAGGGAAAAGACTGCTGTTCATCAGGCTTACGACCTTGATGATTTCAAAAAAGCAGATGTAATTGTTAGCTTTGGAGGAGACGGCGAAGTAATGGATGTTGCAAGAAACATTACCAAGAAAAAGCTGGGAGGTGAAAAGCTTCACCGCTTGTGGATTGAGAAATCAGATCATGACTCAGTAGCTGCCCTGGCAGTCACCACCAAATATTCATATATGCAAAAAGTTGAGAAGCTGGTTAAAGGAGAATACGAAACCCAGCAATGGGCGAGGGTTAAGGGTATTATTAGGTCTAATGGAAAAATCGAGGTAGAAGATATTGCTGTGAATGAAATATATTTCGGTGACCTGTATGCCATGGGCATGGCAAGATACCAGGAAAGATTAGGTAAGGCTGAGGAATCTCAGAGAAGCAGCGGAGGGATTATTAGCACTAAAACCGGCTTGCTTGGTTGGCTGCTCAATGCCCCTGCACCCACATTAGGGCAGTATGTCAAGGACATTTTCAGGAATTTCTTTTATTGGCACATTAAAAAGCCTGACTTTGAAAACCCAGTCTTAGAATACAGGGTAAGAGAACCCTCCAAGAGAAAGAAACTCAAGATGGTGAGCGGGAAAATCCAGCCTGGTGATTCCATGATTATCAAATCCAAGATGAACTATGACGGTTGCGTCTCATTTGATAGCAGCAAACCGCATTACAAGAACTCAAGATGCTATGATTTCAACCGAGGCAAGGTGCTCGAAGTCAGCCGATCTGACGAGCCTCTTTATGCTATAAGATTCAAATAAACTAAAAAAAGTCATAAATTTATTCGTATGAAAATAATCAAACTAGATGAAGAATACAAATTAAAAACAGGAAAAATAAAAACCAAGTATATACGAAACGTTTTCGAAAGACAGAACGTACATAAAGTATATATACATCGCGATCGCCCCTATAGTTGAAAATGACAGACTACCAAACCATATTGGAAGACAAAAAATACGCAGACATGTGCAAAAGACACAAGGAAATAGGGACTGAAGGCAGGCTCGAAGAGCTCATCGAAATGGTACCATCGCAGAAAGCCGAAGTCCTCTCAATTCATTCAGTTTAACGCTAAACACCCTACAAACAAGAAATAAAGGGGGGCGAAATGTGTGAGAAATATACAACCTAAATGGAGAATTAAATTCGGAGGATGAGAAGATGGGAGGATGGAGTTCAGATTCAGGTTCAGCGAGGGATTATGACTGGAGCTCAAGCAGCAGAGTCACAAAAAAAAGCGCAAGAGAATACGCCTCAGAGGACAAGAGGGCCTATTCTAAACAAGAGGACAAGGGGATTAATGCTCCGGTTAACAAAGACATAAAGACAGACAGCGAGATGGCACTTATTCTGGTAGTTGATGTCACTGGCTCGATGAGAGAGTGGCCAAAAACTATTTTTCAAAAAATACCAACGCTCTACGCAGAAGCCAACGCATCCATTCAAGGATATGATCCAAAAGAGCTTGAAAAGGACAAAACAAAAGCCAAGACTCTTGAAGACAAACTAGAGATGGCAGTGATAGCAATCGGAGACACACATCATGACCAATACCCCCTGCAAGTCGTGGATTTCAGCAAAGGAGGAGAGCTTGTCAAGGGCATCAATAAAATCTTTCCTGAAGGTGGAGGCGGGCCTTTTGGAAAAGAAAGCTATGGCCTGGCTGCGTATTATCTGGATAAGCACTGCAAAACACCAAATGCAAGCAAAGGCCAAAAGCCGATATTAGTATTTGCCTGCGATGAAGACTTCTATGATTCAGTAAGCATTCATGACGCCAAAAAATACACTGGCGACACTATCAGCAATGCTCAAAACTCTGATAACATAATAAAGCACCTAGCCAAGGATTTTGACTTGTACATTCTCAGGCCAGAACCACAAGGTAGTAACGGAGTTTATGAAGGGGCAGAAAAGCATTGGAAAGAGGTGGTAATGCCTGAAAAAGTTATGAAAATGAATAGCCCGAACAGGCTGGTTGACTGCATCATCGGAATATGCGGCTATGCTTCAGGCAATTTTGAGAAAGCCAAGGGCATGCTTGAGAGAAGGCAGACGCCTGAACAAGTCAAGGAGGTATTAGCAACTTTGCATCCATTATTATCAAAGAAAGACAATGCAACAAAAGCCGAAAAATAGACAGCAGAAAGTAAAATGTCAACATTTAAGACAAAAAGTAGCAGGAAAAAAGGATATAGTTTACAACTATACCCTTCAACCCGACAATAAACACGAGGTGAATAAAAATGGGAGGATACAGTTCATCAAGAGGCTCGTCATCGAAAGATTATGACTGGAGCTCAAGCAGCAGAGTCACAAAAAAAAGCGCAAGTGACTATGCAACATCTGACAAGAGGAAATATGACTCTAGCGCAGCCAAGGGCATAGCGTGCCCTGCTGACCAGAAAGATAAAGAACTCAAGACCGACAGCGACCTGGCATCAATTATTATGCTTGATGTGACAGGTTCTATGTCTGATTTGCCTGAAAAAATAATAGAAAAAATGGCCACGCTCTACCATGAGAGCAATGCAGCTATCCAAGGCTATTCGCCAAAAGAGCTTGAAAAGGACAAAACAAAAGCCAGCAGCCTTGAGACCAAGCTAGACATCGCAGTAGTAGCTGTTAGAGACTCAAGGATGGGAGATGATTATCCTATCCAAACAGTTAATTTCAGCCACGGAGCAGACCTCGTCAAGAACGTTAATCAAATCCTGACATCCGGGGGAGGAGGGAATGCCAAGGAAAGCTATGACCTGGCTGCATATCACCTCATCAAGCACGTGGAGACGCCTAAAATTCCTTCCGGAGTCAAGCCACTGCTGGTCATAGTCGGAGATGAAGGGTTCTATGATATCTCTAGGGCATCTGAGGTCAAGGATTTTATCGGAGATTCAATTCCGCAGGACCTTGACGGCAAGAAACTAATGCAGACACTCGCCAAAAAATATGATGTGTTCCTGCTAAGGCCAGAGCTATCATATGACCAAACTACCTATGCTGAAATCCACAAGCAGTGGGCAGAAATCCTGGGCCAGGAGAGAGTGCTCAAGATGAATGACTCAAAGAGAATAGTCGACTGCATAATAGCACTGCACGGTTATGTAGCCAACAACCTCAAGGGCGCTGAAGATATGCTCAAGAGAAGGCAGACACCTGAGCAGGTAAAGGAGGTGCTCGAAACTCTGCACCCATTACTGTCAAAAAAAGACAAGGCAAAGAAAAGCTCCAGCTAATCAGCCAGAGATTAGCGAGCCGGCGATCAACGCTAAAAAATATTTTTGTTTTTTCATTCAAATTTTTTAAACTTTTTCCTGTCGAAAATGTTTCCACACAAACTTTTTCCACACAAAACGGGGATGAAAAATGGAGGAAAACCAACCAACCCAACCTAAAGAAAAAACCTTAACCACGCTCCCTGCGGAGAAAAAAGAGATTACAGAGCCTGAGTCTGCAGCAGGAGTAATCAATAAAAAAGATGATAGAGAGGCACAAGGAAGAGAAAAAGACTTGGGCTCATTAGAGGACTTATTCTTCAAGCCTAGCTCAAAAAATAAGCCAGATTACAAAGTGTATGTTACCCTACCGCCATTCTCAGCATACTATGACACTATCACCAACACTCCTGTCGTCAATAGCATCAGGTTCAACTCAGCCACTAAAACAAGCAGAAGTCCCAAGGAGATCTTAGAATTCTACAAAAGAAACACCCCAACCAAAGAATTTTGGATAGACCTGAAGTGCAGGCAGTTGAGAGTAGAAAAAGACGCTGCCATACCTAAAGATTACCTTGAGGTTTCTCACCATATCAAAGTCAAAACCCCTGCAGAAGTTATATTCAACGACGGAGAGGCTTCAGCAAAGCTGGTGGAGATTGTCGGAGGGAACAAGCTAAGGTTCGAGCCTGGCACAGAAGAAATCTCCTTTGGCAAGGGAGCCTCCCTTAACATACTCGATGATTCATTTGAAACACAAGGCTTCTTCACAAAGAGAGATCTAAAGTACATCCGCGCTGCCAAGAAGAAAGGGATGCACAAATACATGCTCTCCTATGTTGAAGACGAGAAAGACATTGAAGAACTCCTAAAGCTCGACCCTCAGGCAGAGATAATAGCCAAGATTGAATCAAAAAAAGGCCTTGAGTTTGTCAGTAAATCATATTCTAAATACAAGAATAAGGTCAGGCTCATGGCAGCCACAGGAGACTTGTACATCGAAGTTGATAAGCCGCACAAGATAACCAATGCATTAGAAGAGCTCATAAAGGCAGACCCCGAAGCCATTGTCGCCTCAAGAATACTCAGCTCATGCAAAAACCCTGAAAAGATGCCTGAGTGCAACGAGATACTCGCAGTCAGATACCTGCTAGGCATTGGCTACAAGAACTTCATGCTGGGCGACGAATTCTGCCCAGACAGGTTTGACCTTGACAATTATGTTTACACCAATAAATCATCACTGCCCCTCAGGGCAGCGCTAGGATTATTAGAAGCCATCCTCAAAGAGCACAACGCAGAGAGAAAAAACACTGTAGCCGCATCTCCAACTTTAATTCCTGCTCCAACCCAAACTCAAGCAACAACTTACGAGGTGAAACAATGAGCGAGCAAAGGCAGGAGGTATATTTCATAACAGGCAACAAGTCAAAATTCGAAGAAGCAAGCTTGATATTAAAAGAAGCAGTGAGCAGCGCAGGCATCAACCTGGTGCAAAAAGACCTTAAAGTAGAAGAGCCACAGGTGCTTGACCCTGAGAAGGTTGTCAAAGCCAAGGCAGAAGCAGCATTCAAGCAGCTAGGCAGTCCAATAATGTGTGATGACACTGCCATCTTTTTTGAAGCATATCCTAATTTTCCAGGCACACTAACCAAATTCGTCTTCCAAAGCCTCGGCTTCCGAGGAGTAGAAAAGATTCTCCAAGGAGTAAAAAGAGGAGCATATTTCCAGACATTGGTTTGCTATAAGGATAGCGAGCAGTGCCTGGTTTTCAAGGGGGTGTGGAAGGGGACCATCACCAACAACATCAGCAGCATGTTCAACCCTGATTGGCAGTACAACAGCATATTCATACCAGAAGGATTCAACATTCCTCTTGCAGAGCTTTCAATGGAGGAAAGGGCAAAGCATTCCCACAGAAAAAAAGCACTGGAGCAATTCGCCCAGTTTCTGATTAACAGGAATAACCAAATGAATAACAAGAACGAGGTGTTAGTAAAATGCACATCCTAGTATGCGAAACAATAGGAAGGGCATGGATTGACTCATGCACCATGATAATGAAGAAAGGAGAGCCTCAAAAGGACGACGACAAAAACCTTAGAGAGCTCATGCACTTTGAGGTCATCATCAAGAAACCATCTGAGAAAGATGAGCTGGTTGAGAAACACGGAGACAAGGAGATGATAAGCTGGATGCTCAGCAACTTCACAGAACAGAAGAGAGTGCCTGAGCTTAAGAACAGCCTGAGCTACGGGACCAGGCTCTTTAACTATAATGGCAAGAACCAGGTCGAATGGATTATCCAGAAGCTCAAGGAAAAGCCAGAGACCAAAGCAGCCACTATTCCGATGCTCATGCCTAATGAAGACAAAGGCTACATCCCCTGCGTCAGCTTGCTTGACTTCAAGATCAGAAATGGCAAACTAATACTCACCGCAATGTGCAGGAGCATAGACTTTGGCAATAAGGTGTATGCTAATATGCTAGCACTAAACAAGATCCAGGACTTAGTTGCCAAGGCTGTCGGAGTACCTTGCGGTGAGCTCATAATGACCATTGTATCAGCGCACATTTACGAAGATGATTTTGAGAAGATAAAAAGCATGATTGGATAAAATATGATAAAGATAAATGAGGAAGATAATAAAAAAGTGAAAAAAGGAAACTGGATAGAAAAAGAAAATCCAGGGATAATGAAAATAAGGAGAATAAAAGGAAAACGAGCTGATAGAGATGAAGGAAACTGTTGAGCAAATCAGAGAAAGAGTGCAGCAAGCCCAAAGGAACTACAACATGAACACAGGATTGCTAGAAGATATACTCCTCAGGGAGAGAGGCTATGTCACAAGAATACCTAAGAACGAGGATGTTATAGTGCTTTACTCTGGCGGCCTAGACTCCACAATAATGCTTGACATGATAATCAAGGAATGGAATGTCAGGGTGCATCCATTATACATCAGGCGCAGGGCAAGGGCTGAGAAGCATGAGGAAAAGGCAGTCGACTACTTTTATAGCTACTTCAAAAAGAAATATTCTGGTCATCTCGGCGAGCTTACCAAAATTGATTACGAAGTGCCGCCCAAGAAGTTCAAAAAATATTTTCCAAAAGAACTAGCCGCAACCCAAGGCCATCCTCTTCGAAATTCCACTCTCCAAAACCTCGGAGTGATGTATGCTGCCAGCCTGAATGGCAAATACGGGCTGAACATCAAAACTGTTCTGAGCGGTTCTGTAGGTGAGGACAGCACAGAGCCAGAGCTCGGCTTGCTCAGCCTGAGGTCGCAGACACTCAACACCTGCATCCAGCTGGCAGACTGGGAATGGCAGATTACCTCGCCATTAACCGACCTTGCGATTCGTGACAAGCCTGTTTACAAGACAGAGCTAATCAAGTATGCGATCGCAAATCATATTCCTGTTGATAAGACTAGGAGTTGCTTCAGCTCAAGCCAATATGCTGATGGCACCTGCTTTGCCTGCAAGAAAAGGCTCAAGGCATTCGAGGATGCAGGAGTAAAGGATCCTGCACTCTACAAGCACAACCCTTACAAGGCTAGTGAATACAAACAAAGCAAACAAAGGTGATAACAAATGGCTCACAGCAAAGCGCTTGATTTGCTGATTAAAGCAGAAGAAGAGGCAAAGAATTACCTGCTGCCGATCTCTGCAAAGGAATGGGCAGAAATCACTGGAGAGAACCTGCACCACTACAATATTGTCAGTATTGATGCGCTTTTAGATAATGATGAAGTCAAGTTAGATGAGGATTATAAAGACAGAACAGAACGTCAAGAAGCCAAATATCAGGAAGTCTTGCTAGGAATGGGTCATAAGGAACTGGAAAGAATGGAGCTGAATTATTGCATGGAAGATTATCATGTCCATCTCAACCTAATGAAATACGTCATGATAGCCAAAGGAAAGAAAGAAGGCGCAAAAGTCATTGTTGATGTTAAAATCCAACAGCTAGGTGACATTCCTTACATGACAGGAATCGGCTTAGTGCCTTTGCCTGAGGAAGAGAAGGGGCAGTATGCCAGTTTATCAGACAAGCTGAAGGAGATCCACAAAAAGCTAAGTGATGAAAAATGAAAGCAGAAGAAGCCGGAAGATTAGAATTGCAAGAGCTTGATATTATCGATGAGAATCAGATTTACTCAAGGATTGCTGAAAAGATTGGCGACACACTAACCCTTGATGATATTGTGAGAGAGGTCGTGGAGCTTTCAAGGAGGCACAGGGTGATTTATCATGGCATTAAGAACAGAGAAAGCGTAAAGCAGATTTCAAAATACGGCTTGAAGCCGATAACCCCGATGTCAGGCCCTTGCAGCTCTTGGTCAACAGGGCTTGCATTATTCGAGCCAGACATGAACTCTCCTTTTTTCAATTACTCAGGAAATTATTCTGAGAAAGAGCCTAATGTGTGCGAGCTTAACCTGGCGATTGCAAAGTATGATTCGCTTCAAAAAAAAGGAGTGAGACTCAGCCAATATGAGGAGGACCCCCAGATTAATGCTTATGACGTGATTCCGCCTGAAGAGTTAACTCTTATCAAGGTCAGGATAGCCCATCCAATAACTGATGATTCAGAGGTGCTTAGGAGTTACAGGCAGCTGGCAGAGCAACAGTTGCTGGGAGCAATTTATGTTTATTTGATGGATTGCGAATCAGAAAAAGAGAAAGAAAAAGATGATAATAATGATAACGACTGGCAAGCAGTTTTAGGCTATGGCTGGGCTTTTTCAGCTCCATCAATGTATCAAAGCCCGTACCAAAACCAGTTCATTTCAGCTTAAAAAACACGAGGGATGCATCATGAACAAAAAAATCATCGAAGGCGAGGACCTGTTTTTCAAGGATGATGTGCAGATCGTTGCATCAGAGCTAGAAAAAACCCTGAACTTACCTGCACCGCCATTGTTCCAAAGAGACGAATTACAAATAATCTACAAAGGTCACGTGTATGTGATCTCAAGGGATAAGAAAAATTCTCTTCCAGATACTATGATAAAAATCTACACCCAGCTGTATGGGCTAGAAGAAGCCAAAGCAGCTGACAGCAGTGTTGAAACTATAAAATCGCAGGAAGACAAATACTTCAATGATAATGCAGATTACTTGAGCAAAGCCCAGTCTGAGATGATAAGCAAGAGTGTGGTTGGGCTGGTATGTCAGGACAAGGCCAGCAAGCCAGGAACAGGGGATAAAAAGAAAATCTCAATTTATGCAGACGACTCTGCGGGCGAATCAGAAGCTGATGACACTAGGTGCCTGCTCACCACCCAGATAGGTTCTCAGCTGGTAGAAAAAATAGAGAAATTGTACTCAGTGGTTAAGAACGACCTGCCTAAGAATACAGGAGGGAACGGAAGCATTCCTGTGCTCAACGACGGCTCTGAGTATAACACTCTCTTCAATGGAAGCACAGGCCTGCTCATTGTTGATAGGAAAATGTATTACCTTGAAACTATCATGGATTACATTAAGAAGTTTGAGACCTCATTTGAGCCTACATTTTTTAAGAACCTCTGCAAGATGAGCCAAAGCTCAACGCCAGAGCAAGTTTCTGACTACATCACCAAGAATACTGATAAGGTGAACAAAAAAGCATTCCAGCTTGTAAGAAACAAGATATGGCACAGCCACAGGAGCTTCAAGCTCTACCTTGACGGCGCCTACTTTGTGCCTGATTTCAAAGGCACTGTTGATTCGCTTGAAAAGATATACACATTATTACTAGAGAAAAAAATCAAGATTGAAGGAGTAAAAAAATACTTGTGAGGGATAAAAATGGCAAGAGTTGTGAGGAAAATGACAAAAAGCGCAACCTCAAGAGCAGATCCAGGAAAACCAGAAAAACAGCCAACTGACCAGTTAACTAAGCAGCTAACCAAGGAAGAATTGACAGCCAGACTGGGCGTGTTGCTAAAAAATCTGCCAAATCAGAATGAGCTCGAACAACCCCAAGGAATGAACCTGCACACCAATACTCTTTTCCAGAAAATGATCTCCGCAGATGTGTGGAAAAAAGGTTGCAAGATCAGGCCTGATGACTACTACACTGGAATGGTTTTCATCGACTATCTTGCAACCTACCTCACAGGCGAAATGAACCTATGCGACAACCTTGCTGAGATTTCAAGCACTGCAAAGAGGGAGATGAATGACTCTTATCTCCCACTAGAGGTAGTCGTATTAGAGGCTGGCTTGTATGCCAAGGAAAAGCCAGATGATTACTTCAGCTCAAAGAATCTTGCAGAGATGAAGAAGAGGTATGACTCTCAGAATACTCATGTGGATTTCAGCTCTGACAAGCTCAGAAAGCCAGAGCCTTACTATGATGCACTAGGTGTGATGGTGTCAGACCTTGTAAAGCCAGATTATCACAGGTATATGGCTAAGGTTACTGGCAGAGGTGAGTTAAAAGCAGTTATTTTCACAGCAAGCATATTGAACTACATGAAAGATTCAGCATCCAGAAAAAAAGTCAAGGATTACCTTGACAAGGAGGATTATTTCAGCGCATCAGCCGCAGCGCTGGATAGCTTTAGGAAAGAGGTTAATTTGTCAGATATCCAGAAATATTTCATGAAGGCCCTGTTTCCTGACAAGGCGGATGCTGCAGATTCCAAATCACTAGGCGATAATCCTGATAAGGATGAGCATGACAAGACTGATGAAATACTCGGAGTTCATGATCCAAAATAAGTGAAATAAGTAAAGCAAGCAAAAAGGAAAGCAAAGAAGAAAGGAAAGAAAACAAAACAAACAAAGAATAAAAGAAATAAGAAAGCAAAGAAAGTAACTCAATCAATTACATAAAAAATTCAGGTGAATAAAAATGAAAGACACAGCCATCATACCAATCGGCCCAGCAGCTTCAGCTTCATCTAAAGCCAAGAGGCACACATTAGAAAAGATAATAGACGCCACAGGTAAGGGATTTAACGAGGAAAAGGTTCACAGCGCAATGCTGCTCTCATACGTGCAGTCGCTATACGAGATAATGAGAAAGGACTGCGTACCTTCTCCGCTTTACAGGTTTGTTTATGATGAGGATAACAACAACATATCTGTTTCAGAAACAGAAGGCAAAAGCCTTGTCCCAATCGATGATGCCCTTGACATTGACGCCCTTGACGTCATACTCATAAGCAACCTGAGAGACATCCCTATACTTTTTGAGGGTGACACAGGAGTTGGAAAGACTTATGTGAGTCAGAGATATTTCAAGACCATCTTTCCCAAGGAGAGCTTTGTATCACTAAGGCTTAGCGGAAACACCTTCCTGAACAACATATTCCAGCCATTCCTAGAGGGAAGCATGGTGAATGGCATGCCAGTCACCAAGATAAAGAGGGATGCTATTGAAACCATCGCTGCATTGTTCGTCGACGAGATTAACAGGGGAGACCCGCAGTCAGTTCTCCAGCTGCTGGATAATGAGCTTTACAATGCAGGCGAATATGTAAAGCTAGGAATCAAAATCCCTGTTATTGATGCAAAGGCTGGCAAAGTGGATTATCCTGGAAAGAGGAAGAAGCTGGAAATAATAACTGCGCAGAACCCAGCGTCCACATCTGACGCCAAGTTCACCTCTACTGTTGAGCTTGACGCTGCAGTAGATAACAGGTTGCTCAAGACCTATTTTGGCAATTCCGCCCCTAGCGCAGGCGCAACTCTTTGGCTCGGAGAGGATACTCAAAAGCCTCACAAAATGTTTTTGGAAGGGATGAAGAAGAGGGCTTCAAAATACCTGGGAGTGAAAGAGGAGGTTTATGATAACCTTGAGAGTGACTGGCTCCAAGTCTATTCCTGGATTACAGAGTCATCAAGAACTGACAAGCCAATCCTTTACTCAGCCATTGAGCTGTCTGACTTCATGACCGCAGTTTTCAGCGGCAACCTTATTGATTATTACAATTACGAAAAGGGCATCGTGAACAGCTGGGCAAAAAAGCTCAGCAAGGACGTGAAGATAACATATGAACAGAAAGAAACTGATACAGTAAAGCAGATTAACGAGGTCAACAAGAGCTTCAAAGTGCCCATAATCTTCAGAGATACTATCCAGATAAAAAAGCTGGCAGACGTGCTCTCCACTTTGAAGAACATCAAGGAAGCATTGAAAACAGATGCTCCTCTCAACAACTATCTTAAAACAAGGAAGTACGTGAGCGTGAGAGAGGTCGCAGGAGCAACAGCGCTCCTCGCCCTTAACAAACAGGCACCCGGCGCTCCTTCACCCACAAAAGAAGTGAATGCCGTGCTTAACGAGTACGTTTCGCTCACCCAGAAATACATGAAAGAGGAAGGCTACATGGGAGCAACTTTTAAGCTGGACGACCCTAACGCCGGCATAAAGAGGATTGCAGTTCACAAGGCTCTCAGGGACACACTAACCAACCACGGTGGCGCAGACTATTTCATCAATCAGATGTGCGACCAGGCGAACAAGCTGATCAACCACATAAGCGCCAGCGAATCCTTAAGGAACATGCTGGTTGTTAGAAGCGCCAGCGACCTCATGACTTTAGCAGGGTTTATCGAACAGTACAAAACCAGCATTGAGCCCTTGTTCAACAAACACGGAAAGGAATTAAGAAAGGCTTCAACTGCAAGCGAGAAAGTAGGTATAATCAACCAGCTGAGAACTGATATTGGAAATGTGTATTACTCACTCAGAGAAGAGCACGCTATGGTGATGCCTGACATTTACATGCACAGGATACAAAGGACGCTTGGAGTGTGAAATTGGATCCGAAAGACCAGCAAGAACAAAACAAACAAAAAATCAAAAAAACATTGGAGGAGATGGGAATGAGAAAAAAAGTCTGGTATCATGGATGTGACTGCGGAGAAGGAAGATTAGAGGAGATTGCAAAGACAGGCAAGGCCAGCGGAGATTATATTAAGTTCTATGAGTGCAACCTTTGCCCAAACATTTACTCGCAGAAGCTTTACGCAACAGGATGGTGTCAGGGCGGCACCAAGCTGAAGCCGTATGAAGGCAAGCTGACCAAGGACGACATAAAGCAATATATCCCGCAAGAAAGAGGTGGCTGTCTCCCAGCCGTTGAGCAGAGGATTATGAACAAAAAGAATCCTGCCCAGCCCCAGCCTGTGCAGAAAAAAGTCCGGAAGAAAAAGAAAGTCTGGTATTATCAGTGCGACTGCCAACAAGGATTGCTAAGGAATTTTGCGAGCACCAAACATGCTGGCTATGGGTTCATGAAGTTTTATAGCTGCAACCAGTGCGATAACCTTTACTGGCAGAAATATACTCCTTATTCAGCCACCAAGCTGATACAATACAAAGGCCAGCTTACCAAGGATGACATTAGAGAACACATCCCTAACTCAGGCGGGGCTAACCTGGAAAGCATTGAGGATAGTGTAATGCGCAAGAAAAAAAATACTCAAGCAGCAGGGAGCAAAGCGAATCCGTGAGAAAAAGAAACAACAGATGAGGCTTTAAATGAGGTGCTAAGATGGTTGTTGACATCGTCAAGAAGGCAAGCAGGGCATGGAGGAAAATCACCAAGCTAGCTGCACCCCTGGACTCTGATAAGCCAGTGAAGATTGGTTCAAACTCCAAATCCCCTGTTGACTTCGAGGCATACACTAACAATAAAACCATAACCATCAACATCAACAACCCAAAAAAAATAGAAGAAGACTACAAAAAAATAGTCATCCCAATGTATGACAAAAGCAGCCCAACACTTTACGACGTCGCAAGCCAGGTTGCCAAGATATCAGAACCTGAACTGATGAAAAACCTACTACATGACGTTTTCCTGTTTGTGCATTTCCACGAGCAATGGCATCCATTAAAATGCCCCAACAGCAGGTATGACGAGAAGACCATAACGCACTCGCTTTTTCAGGGGATCAGAGAAGTTGAACCAAAAATCAGCAAGGAAGATGCTCTTTATAAGACTAACAACTGCAAGAACTTAATCTGGGATGTGGTTTTGAATGTGAGTTTTGTGTCTGAGACCAGCGAGAAGAGCAACCCTCGGCTCGAACAGGTTATTAATCACATATTCAAGCAAGAGAACCGTACTATTGAGAAAAAGGACATAAGGCACTATCCCAGCGGCATTCTCCCAATAGTATACATGACTTCTGCAAAGAACAACATGACTGATATACCCATCTCTCTCGTCGGCGCCATGTATGCGACCATGTCTTACAATGATGCAGATGTGAGAAAGAAGGTGATGGAAGTTTTCTATGATACACTCTCAAGAAAAAAACTCAGCCAAGTCGAGGCAGATGAAGTGCTGAAAAAAATGTATATGGGCTTTATCTCTGACGTAGATAGTAAGCTACTCACAAAGAAAGGCATTGACCGCACAGAGTATGAGAAAAAGGTGAAGATGGTTACTGATTTAGAGCATAAGGATTATGAGCAGAACCAGAGCTATCTGGTAAAGGCAATTGAGAAAATCTTTGACTCTCCTGAGCTAAGGTATGATGCTCTTAAGGGATTCATCAAGCCATTGAGCCAGTACATACCACTGGGCCAGAAAGTCGGGAGCATGGACAAGAACACCAGCAGCTATGGAAGCGCTAGTGGCATGGGCGGAGCTGGAGCTGGCCAACCCGGAGGAGAACAAGGAGAAGGAGGAGGCAGCGGCAGCAGCGGAGATGAAGCAAGTGACGAAGAAGGAGATGGTAAAGGAGCAGGTGGCAGTAACGAAGAAGAAGACGATGACAAGGATACAGGCGATGGGGATGGAGGAAAAGGAGGTGGAAAAAGCGGCAAAGGAAATGGTGGCAAAGACCAGGATGATTTTGATTCAGACAGCATGTGCCAAACTCTTGAAGATATCATGGAAACTCTTGACGGCAAGGAAAAAGATGGATTGCTTGGAGAGGTAGGCAAGTCTGGCGGAGCAGGATATGGCAGGGGCGCCGGCGCACCCTCAGGAAAAATAACCCAAACCCTGTTCTATTATGCTGCAGATGAGTATTACAAAGAGCATGCTGAAAAAATAGAAGTGCGCAACCCGTCAGAAGAAAGGTTTTCTATTGAGCTCGGTACGCAAAAAAGATGGAAGCTTGTCAGGAGCTATAATCTCACAAGCGCAGAAATCGCTAATCTCAATTTTCAGGAAATAATGAATTTCCAGCGAGCCACAAAACTGCCAGTGTTGATGGATGTTGGTAATGGCTATTACAAACTGAATGAATATGTGTTAGAAGAAACCCCTCTCAAATCATATAATAGTGAGAAAACAGGCATTGAAATCCCTGATAACTGGGTGCTTATCAAGGACTCATCAGGCTCAATGACAGGCGGCCCAGATTACATGGGCGGCAAGAACCCTTATGACACGCTGATGCATGTGAGCTACGGAGTAGCCAAGGGATTGGATGAGGTTTGTAAAGCAATGGGCAAAGACCTAAAGTTCGGAGTGGTTGATTTTTCTAATGTCACACTTTACTCAGGCATGGATTCGTTCAGGAGTGTTTTCAGCCAGAGGAATCATAAAGTGAAAGAGGTATGGCTCAGGCCGCAATGCGGTGGCACTAGCTGCAGCAGCACAGTTTTCTCTAAGATAAGCAAGGACCTGAAGCCAGGCAAAACCATTTACACCATGATCACAGACGGAGATATTTTTGGTGACACGGGCCGTTTAATGAATGAGATTGAAAAAGCCACCTCCCAGAAAGACAATGCGTTTGTCTTCATAGAGATCGGAGTCCACAGTGAATTCGGCAAGGAGGTAAAGGAGTATTCCAAGAAAAATCCTGCTTTGCTTTACTATCACGTCCCAAACGTGGCTGCTATCAAGGATAAGTTAAGCTCAGTGCTCATCAAGTACAACTAATTGTAGAAGAGGGAGCAGATTCGAGAATAGGAAAATAGAATAAGTATATACATAACGTTTTCAAATGGCATAATATACATAAAATATATATAAAGAGTTACCTCGTCACTTATTTCGTAAGCAAGAAATAATAAGAATAGTGAGGTGTAAAAATGGCGAGGAAAGTTGAATATTATAAATGCGATTGCGAGGATGGAAAGCTAGAAATAATTGCCAAGAGTCAAAGTAACTCTGATGCATGGGATATTGGCAACAAATATGCGCACAGCACCTATTTTCTTGAGTGCAACAAATGCGGCCAGCTTTACTTTGCCTATGGAAATGAGAAGATAGAAAAAAATCCTTTAATAGATGTAACTGAGCCGTGGATGATGTACAAGTACAAAGGCCAATTGGTAAAAGCTGAAATAACTGAGCATGTCCCATTGCTGCGAGGAATACTGATCCAAAGCGATGAAGCAGGCATTATTGCTAAGAGAAAAGCAACTTCATAGGAAGAGCAACTTCACAGGTCAGAAGAGAACAAAAAAATCTAAAGGGTGCAAAATGCCAAGGAAAGTTGAGTATTATGAATGCGACTGCAGAAAGGGAAGACTTGAGGAGCTTGCAAGGACCCAGGAAGCAGGTGGGTATGAATACGAAGAAGGTCAGTATGGGCGATATGTGCCGCAAGAGCAAACCATTTTCTACGCCTGCAACAAGTGCAAGAGAATTTACAAGGAGAACAGGACAGATTGCCCATCATTGGAAGACGACGTCAGGCGTGTTAACGGCAAGAGCGCCATAAAAGTATACAACCAAATCGTGCCTTACATTGGAAAACTTAGCAGAAAGGAGATTAAAAAAAAGACTCCTGGGATTCAAGGCATATTAGATGAGAAAAAAGTTTGAGGGATAAAAATGAAAGAAGGGTACCAAACTGAAAAAACAATAGTGGATAAGGAGAGGAAGGAATTGAGTGACTTGATAAAACAGAGAGAACAAGAATCTGCAGGAAAAGAATTGTTCGAGAAGTTTAAAACCATTGTATTCAGGTTGGGTCAACAGAAAAAACATAATAACTATTGGGAAGATTCTGACCTAAGCGTTATGCTTGAGTCCCGCCCTGACAGCGACCCTGACAGCTGGAGTTCTTATTATGAGATAAAAGCTGATTATAAAGGCAAAACCGTGTATCACGGTGAAGGAAGAGATGATTATAAAACCGAAGGAAGATTGTATGCCTATATTCCTGGGAGAGAATGGGAAAGCATAATAAAACGAGCCATGCAATTAGTCAGGAAGCAAGAAATTCAAAGAGAAGAAGAATTCCAACGCAAATTATTGAGAGAGCAAAAGGAAGAAAACCAGAAGCTCAAGGAAAACTTCGGATTATAACTTTGGATTATATAACTTTGGATTATAATATCAGAGATTATCCACACACAGAGACTATCAGATGCAGGAGCATTAAAAAAATTTATAAATCATGTCAATAATACACTAACTCATGCCAATGAATAAGAAGGGAATTAAGGATAATAAACAAGATAAAAATGGTAATGAGAAATTCTTACAAACATACGAAGACCGAGTCATGAACTCTGTCGACATTCTCTTTGACATCAACAACAAGGAGGTTCTGCTCATCAAGAGGAAGCAGGAGCCTTACAAGGATTACTGGGCTCTTCCAGGGGGAAAGCAAGAGCCTTTTGAGAGCCTGCAGAACGCAGTTGTTCGCGTCTTGAAGCAAAGGCTGGGCCTGGATGTTGATGGCGACTTCTCTGTTTTTCCAAACAAGATGATTTTTCATGATTTAAAAAAAGAGGCAGAGCTCCACCAGATAAGGACTTATGATTCAGGCACAGACCCGCGAGGAGGAAACACCACTGTTTTTGCAATCCAACTCCTGGTTAGCAAGGAAAAACTGTTGAAGCTCATCAAGCCTGGCTTTAATGTTGGCGAGGTTAAGGTCATTAACAAATCTAATCTTCCTAAGGTGGCTTTTGACCATGCCAGATTTGTGGAGGAGTATTACAAGTTTCTCAAGCCTTACAGGGACAACCCAAAGACATTTGACGCTGAGAAATATGAGAAGCCAGGAGTGACTGTTGATATCATTATCTTCACAATCAAGAATCATGAACTCAATGTCCTTCTCATCAAGAGAAAGTCATGGCCTTTCAAGGATATGTGGGCAATCCCCGGAGGGTTTGTCGGGCTTAAAGAGCCCTTGGAGGATGCTGCCAAGAGGGAGCTCGAGGAGGAAACAGGCGTGAAAAATGTTTATTTAGAGCAGCTCTACACTTTTGGCGAGCCTGAAAGAGACCCTAGGACAAGAGTTATTACAGTTGCTTACTACGCCCTTATTGCATCAGAAAATCTAAAGCTCCAGGCGACCACTGACGCTGCAGACGTGAATTGGTTCCCTACTGATGCTCTCCCAAAGCTGGCCTTTGACCATGACCACATCCTTGATTATGCTCTTCAAAGGATAAGGAACAAGGTGGAGTACACCAACATCGCATTCCAGCTGCTTCCAGAGAAGTTCACCCTGACAGAACTCCAAAAGGTTTATGAAGTTATCCTTGGAAAAAAGCTGGATAAGAGGAACTTCAGGAAAAAAGTCAAAGAAGCAGGCGTGATTGTTCCCCTTAAAGAGACCAAGATGGAGGGTGCTCATAGGCCTGCCCAGCTGTTCTCTTTCAAGGGAGTAAGCCATGGTAAAACCCACAGAAAAGAAGAAACCATTCTTAAGCCTGCGAAGAAATACTAGTTCAGATATCTTATTATCTTGGATATATCGTCTGATTGCGAGATTATGCCCTTGAGCTTGCCAGTTATCTCAGACGCCTCAAGGCTCTTGTTCTTCTCAAAATAGTCCTCACACTTCTTGATGAGAACTGGCTTGTTAACGTTCAGAGTGTCAGCCAAAGCCATGTCATTCTTGTAGAATGCCTTCATAACGTTCTCATAGTTCTCTTTTACTTCCTCGAACAGCTTGACCAGTTCTTTCTTGTCAGCCTTAACCTTCTTCTCATGCATGCACTTGATCACCCTAGTAATTCTCTTCACTTCATCTGCAACCTTCTCAATGATAAATACCAAGTGCCAGTACTTAAGCACTTGAAGTGATGTAAGCTCTAGCTTAGAGCAAAGGTTAACATCCTGTGTGCAGGCTTTGAGAATCTTAAAAACAAGGAAAGACAACCTGTTGACATCAGCATCCCTCTCAGTCAGCACCTTGGCCATGTCGTACTCTGTTGAATAAACTGGTATGCAGCTGATAGACTCTGTCATCATCGAGCGAGTAATGTTATCAATCCTCCTTATCAGGTCAGTTACTGAAACATCAGAAAAATCTAGGAAACTCCTAGCTACTATCTTGTCCTGGGATTCCTCAATCGTCTCTAATGACACAAGGTCGTGGACATCCTTCTTGATTGCAGGTGAAATGACTCTAAGATTGTTTCCTTTGATATAAATCCTGTAATAGTCATTGATATAAGCGCTCCTAATCTCTCTCCTAAGAATCTTCTCAGACTTGCCTTCAGTATTAATCACAATTTCTCTCTTCTCCCGCTTCTCCTTTTTGGGCTCAGCAGAAACATTCAGCTTATTATCATCCTCTTCAATGTATAAGAAATCCCCTTTCTTGAGCTTGTTCTTCTCAATCCATTCCTTAGGCAAGGCAATGGTGAATGATGACAATCCTGATTTTACAAGTCTACGAATCTGCATAATGGAAAGAAAACCCGTTCTGTTTTTAAATTTTACCAATAATATATACTAAACTTACCAAATCACCAAAAGTATGTTTAAGAATTTTTAAGCCAGTAAAAAGGGTGCGTTGAAAAAGTCGCCACAGCCAACACATGCACCAAGAACGAAAACGCTTGTTGTTGAGTTCTTGTGCTGGCTGTTTTGACTGGGGTTGCGCCCTACGGGCTGTCAAAGGCGACTTTTTCAGCCAATATAATTAGCCTAAGCACCAAACAACAATTTTTATAAACTAACAGGAGTTATTGAAATTCTGCTGCCGCGGTCGCATATAACAGAAGAAGAACTTCTGAATATGCGACCTTACGTCAATTAAAATTGCCGCGGTCGCATAGCTCGGTATTGCGCAAGCCTGGAAACCTGCATAAGCAAAGAGAGCTTGTTCCGTTAAGGAAGCCCCGGTTCGAATCCGGGCCGCGGCGTTGAACAAAGTGAAACGCCGAAAGGCACGGACTCAGAAACAAGCAAGTAAAGCTTGCTGTTCCAGCAAATCAAAGATTTGCTGAAATTCGTAAAATTTCTGTTGTCCGGGCCGCGGCGTAGCGAAGCAAAGCCAAAGGCACGGGCTCAAAAAGCCTTTTTGCTTTTTGCCTGTCCGGGCCGCGGCGTAGCGAAGCGAATCTGTGAGAGGACAAAAGAGTAAAAAGAAATAAAGAAATAATAGAAAAGAAAAAAATTTGGGATTACGGGATTAAGGTGACAATCTTTCTTCCCTATTGCTCGGGTATTTTTGCATCAGGTCTTGGCCTTGACTGAATTGAAACGCTGTAGCTCACAGTTAATATCGGGGAAGTGTTCTCTTTTGGGTTATAAACCAGGTTAATAACTGATTTTCTAGGCGCACGGACAGGAGTGGCTGTTTTTTCAAGCTTGTAGGTGTAAGCTAATCCCTTAGCTTCTTGGTCATCTGTTATCAAGCGAACCTGGCCTTCTTGATTTACTTCCCTTAAGCTTTCAACTGCATCCATGTCTCTTATTGCCTGTTGCACCAAGCTGTCTAACTCCTTTTTCATAGATTCCTTGTCTTTTTTCTGGTTAAGGCTATCATAAGTTATGTTCAGTAAAACATCAACGCTTTCCACGCCTTGGTCTGCACGTGCATTATAGTGTGTGTTTACTGCGAAGGACTTGTTTTTTCCTGCAGCCTCATTGATTGTTCTGGTGCTGACCTTGTATTTTATTCCTGACACTTCTCCATCAAGGGTCATGTTGTCGCTGTCGCCATAGTAATATTGAAGCGCTTTTGCTACAAGGATGTCAGAGCCTGGCAGAAAAGTTTTGTAGGTCTTGCTCATGAACTGGGATTGAACCCATTTCCTGGCTTTGCCAAAAAGCGTTTTTCCTGCTTCAACTATTATTTTGGCTTTCTTGGCACCAGCATAGCTCGTGGCGAGGTAAATCTTTTCCACATCACTCATTTCCTTCAATTCTCTTTGTGCTAGTTCGCGCTCAAGATATGCTTCTGGTTTCTCCTTGATTGCTTTAGCTATGGCTCCTGCTTTTCTTGTGACCACACAACCTATTGATCTGCCTGATGCCTTGGCAACGCTGCCTGTTACTTTGGCACTGCCTTTAAGCATGGCTTTTCCTATTGTGGCGCCAGGGTGAGCTAAAAATTCCCTTACGCCGCTTTTTACTCTCTTGGTGTAATTATCAACTACTTTTTCTAGGTCAGCGCTTCCTTCTTCCTTTGTTATTCTTGCTTTCTCTTTTGCTACGGTGTGTTCGAGGCTCTCTGCTACGCCTTGTCCCAAAGTTTTAGCTGCATCTGCAAGTGCTGTCACTGTGTCTAGAATTTGGTTTTCGTCCTTCTTAACGATTGGTTTATTAACGGTTGGTTTATCTTGTCTGGCTGGTTTTTCAGTTTTATTTGCCATATAGCATCCCTCGCAAATATTATTTTCTTATTTTTTACAAAAAATTGCGCGGGTTTAAAGCCCTGCACTTTAGAGCGCAATTTTTTGAACAAAAATTCGCGATTCAGCTAGAAACGTAAAACTCCGCCCTTTAGGTCAGAGAATAGTTCCGAGCAGCGAATTTTTGTTACAACTGTTATTGACGGCGAAGAAAGATGTTGCTCTTTTTAAATCTTTGCTTTTTTACTACTTAATAATAGATAAAATATTAAGAATTGGTCTTACATCACAAATCATAAATTACTAGCTCTCAGATTTCTTTGTAAACCTTCATGGCGCAGTATTCGCCGCACATAGAGCAGCCCTTGATGTTCTTAATATCAGGGTTTTTCTCGCACTCTGCTCTTCTGAGCTCTTTGAAATGTTCAGGGTCAAGTGATAACTCCTGCATCCTGTTCCAGTCAAAGTTTTTCCTAGCCTCTGACATTTTCTTATCTCTAGCTATAGCGTTGGTGTTGCCTCGTGCAATGTCTGCTATATGCACTGCCAGCTTGGTAATAATCACTCCCTGCCTTACGTCGTCAATATCTGGCAGGCCGATGTGCTCTTTAGGCGTTACATAACACAAGAAATCTGCTCCTTTATAGGCTGCTAATGCACCTCCTATTGCGCAGGCAATATGGTCGTAGCCAGTCGCAATGTCTGTCGGCAATGGCCCGAGAACATAGAATGGCGCTCCTTTACATATCTCTTTTTCAAGCCAAACATTCTTTTCTATCTCGTTTAATGGAACATGACCAGGCCCTTCTATCATCACTTGGACTCCATAATCATGGCATCTTTCTGCTAATCTGCCAAGGATTTTCAACTCATGAACCTGGGCTTTGTCAGTAGCATCAAGTATTGAGCCAGGCCTTAACCCATCGCCAAGGCTTATTGTAATGTCATATTCTTTTGCAATCTTAAGTATTTTATCAAAGTGCTCATAGAGGAAGTTCTCCTTGTTATGCTTCCTCATCCAGTGCACCAGGAATGAGCCGCCCCTACTTACAACTCCTAGAAGCCTGTTTTCAAGAAGTGGGAGGGCTTTTTTTGTAATGCCGGCATGTACTGTGGCAAAGTCCACTCCATCCTTAGCGTGTTTTTCAAAAACTTTTAGGTAAGCGTCTATGCTCAGGTTTTCATAGCCATCAGCCTCAACAGCAGCCTGATATATAGGAACTGTGCCAAGAGGGGCTGTGCACTCAGCTATTAATGCCCTTCTTATCTCATCAATCAAGTTATAATCGTTCAGAACTGTCAAGTCCATGATAGTATCTGCTCCTGCTTTTAGTGCAACATCAAGTTTTTTCAGCTCCTCTTTAAGGCAGGATTTTTTAGGAGAGGCGCCGATATTGGCATTAACCTTAACACATAAGCCTTTGCCAATGCCTATTGGGTGTAAACAGTTGTGGTTCTTGTTCGCAGGTATTACGATTTTGCCTTGGGCAATGTGATTCATCAGAACAGCCCGGCCTATTCCTTCTGCCTCGCTTACAAGTGCCATTTTATCAGTGTATATTCTCTGCCTCGCCTTGATTAGCTGCGTCATTAATTCTGAGAAAGCATATCAAATATAAATACTTAATCAGAAATTCAGCTCTGTTTAAATTCTTCGCATCTGCTCAGCCAGCGCCAGTGAAAAATCTTTAATGTTAATAGCCAAGCGTTGCCATTCAAAGAAGTTCTGAGTGCTCATTCGAGCTCCTGCTTAAGTTTTAACCCTTGATGCTCATCAGCCATTTGATGTAGCCATAGACTACAAGAGCCCAGCTTATCATGCGCATGTTAATATCATAGGCTGCGTCCACGCCTTTCTTTATGTCCTCGACCTTGAAGCGTATTGCATCCACTTTCCTGAGCTTCTCGCCAGGGATCCTATGCCTTATGATTTCAAAGCTCTGCTTCTTTATCTCTTCCTCTAGCAGCACGTGGAAGAAGAATCCTTTCTCCATGCTCTCGCTTAGGTCGCGCATCCTCGAAGTCTGGCCTTCACTTACCACATCTCTATAGTTGAAAGCCATTTCATTATTCCTGAGAATCTTCTCAAATATATTGTTCAGGGCAGAGTTTACCTCTCTCTTGGTTTCATCAGGCTGATGCTTTAGATCTGGTATCTGGTTAAAAAGCTGGGTGAAAGCCACTACAAAATCACTCTGCCACACCCCGATCTCCCGAGCATAATTAATGTTGTTGAGCAGGAATGGAGGAATCTCCTTGAGCATGGTGATCGCCCTTTGCAAGTTAACTGACTCATAATCCTGGTCCTTGTATTGCAGCAATGCCTGCACTTCCTGCACTGCCTGCGGTATGAGTTCATGAGCCTTGATCATCGCTCTTAGCTCGCTCTCTGAAATAAAGAACAACTCAAAATATGAGCGCACATGCTCTTCTCTCAAAGGAAAGGGTGTTCTGGTCTTGATCTCCCTGATTACAGTGACTACCTCAATATCTGCTGATTTAGGAGTCAAATCCTTTAATTGATGGATGTAGAGCATGTTTATTCCTCTCTAAAATATGCTTCTATAAAATAATATTAATTAATGAGTTTTTAAATATATTGAAAGATTAATAAAATCATATGTGAGAACTCAAACTCCCTGTATGCTCTCGCCACAGTAAGGGCACCTGCCAGGCACTCTTTTTAAAAAGTTAAAGACGAACTGGTACTTGCACTTCTTGCAGGTGTACTTCACGCTTTCATTATCAATCTTCTCAATTTTTGGAGTGCTGGCTTGCTTGGCCTTGAAAGCTCTCTCAATCTCAGCGTCCTCTGAGTCCCAGCCAGCAGGCTTCTCCCTCTTAACCTGGGCTTCCATGGCAACCTTTGCCTCTTCCCTCTGCTTGGTCTTGACAGCTGAGAACTCATTCATCTTCCTCTCCTTGACACATTCCCTGCACACCATCATCTTATAAACAGGGTCGAGGACAAATTCGTCAGACTTGAACTCCCTTCCGCATCTCTTGCATTTGGCCTTGACTGGCGTTAGCATGGGGCTAATTCTTGAAAGAGGTAATATATAAACCTTGTGAAAAATGGAAAAAGTATGATTAGATATTTCTCAAACGCTGCCGGTCTTTTTCAAATTCTGGAGAAAACCTGTAAGCAAAAAGGCTCAGCAGCTGCCCGACCGAAGTCCTTCCCTGGTGGCTTACGCTTTGGTAGATTAATCCTTTCAGCAGGTGCTCTGCGTCTTCTGGCAAGAATTCAGCATTTATTCTCCTAGTGGGACTGTCTTTTCCTTCTTTTTCGACATATGACAGCACAAAATTTCCTTTGTGAGAGATATATGCTTCGTACCATCCTTCTGATTGGCAAATAAGCCCATATTGAGAATGGGAAGAAGTCTGATTATTTTCATCAAGAACAGGAATTGGAAGATCATAGACTGAAAAAAAGAGCATTGGCTCATGATCAAATCCTCCAAAATGCTCTGCGCAGGTAATCGGTCCTTCGCTCAAAGAATTAGCCCAATCAACTAATCCTTTTGCTTTGCCCTCCCAGAAAGGTACAGGTATTTGTCTTTGCTCAATATATTTCATTACTGCAACAAATAAATTTGACTCTGTTGAATGGTAAGGTGAAACAAAATGCCTATCACAGTCTAACTGAGGCCTGAATAATGTCGGATTGCCAAACGGGTCGGTAGTAGGATAAGACGCTATGTCTGTTTGAAAAATCCGCAAATCTGCATTCGTGTCTCCTGTTATTTCTGACACTATCTCAGAGCCATCTTTTCTCTTAGTCGTCCACTTATATCCTTCGTGTGAATGAAAATCATTTGATTGACCTATGATATAAGCACTCACTAAACCAATGAACTCCGTGGGGTTTGAGAAGCCGAACCTCTTGTAATCCCACATCTGAACTTGCCCTAGAATCCAGGAAGGATAATCACCTAAAAAAAGCAGTATGTCATCAAGTTCGCAAGGCTCAACAATCTTTTTCGACGGTGTCTGGATTGCCCAGTTAAAATTGCGCGGCTCCTTGAACAACCCATTGATAACCTGCTGGTAATGCTTTTTAAAATCTCCAGGAATATGCTTATAATATCCGCGTTCATTTAGATCCTTAAAAATATTTTTTATTTCCCATTGAGAAACAACCCCTCCCTGATATGCAAGACCATCTTCGGAATTCTTTATCTTCTGGACTTTTGCCTCAATCCCTGATTTCCTTAATTTCTCCAACCCTTCAGGATAAATAGTATAGTCAGATCTCATAACCAAGGAAGGAAAAGAGAGTATTTTATAAATATAGTTGTTAATGACAAGACGAAACATATTTAAATGAATTCTTAATCTTCAGGAGGAGAACAATGGGCTCATAGCTCAGCCTGGCAAGCCTTGCTATTGCTGGCTTGGGAACTAGAGCACTCGACTCTTAAAAAGCAAAAAGCAATTGGAGCGATCGAGTGGTCAGGGGTTCGAACCCCCTTGGGCCCATAGTCCCTGTAGTGTAGTCCGGCCCAAAGGAAATTTGGAAAATTTCCTTGGTTCCTTTGCGGGAACAATCACACTGCCCTCTCACGATTGAAAAGAAAAGCAATTGAAGAAAGGCAGTAACCTGGGTTCAAATCCCAGCGGGGGCATCAAGTGATAGGGATATAGATATCGGTTAGAAATCGAGCCGTACATTCATAAATAAATATATAAACTCATTTGATTTTAAACTATACCTTGTGAAGAAATTGAGTTGTTCAAAAAATAATCTTTTGAAATGTACGATTCTCTTGTTTCTAATAGTTTTATTAGTTCGGTTTTCGGAAGCATTTTCTTTACAACCTCAGGATTATTGGAGTTCCCAAAGAGTTGTATATAATATTCAGGAAGTAATGTTTGAAAGAGAGTACACTAATGTGAGTTTTAGGGCGGCAATTGTTTTAGATGAAACCGCATATAATCATACGAAATGGGTAACTGTTTATATTAATCCCATATTCAATAATTATTTTGAAACAGTAAAAGAGTTTCGTGTAAATGTAGATGGAAATTTCTCAATAATCAATCATAATAATAGTGCCATGGAATTGAATATTAGTATCAATGAGTTAAATGAAAAGTACTGGATAAAGATTAATGGAAGTTTTCTGTTATATGGAAATAAACAGCCATTAAGAGAATCAGAATATTCATATTACTACATAGGTCCGGGTAATGCGGATACAACTATTATAACATTCATCTTTCCAAACTACTATAAACTTACTTATTCACCGCCTGGAGGAAGTCTACAATCTGGCACAAAATATCAACTCATAACCTACTATGGTGAAGATTCAAAAAGATTTTTATATTTCCAATTTCTAGATACCGCAGAACAAAATCAGAGAAATAAGGACAAAGCTTCGAAAGACATGATTAGAAACGTAGGTTTAAGCTTTATTATAGGAATAATTACAGGATTGCTTGCAAACAAATTATATGAAAAATATTTTAAGAAGAAGCGAAACAAAAAACTGAAACATAAATAAGATTAGTAACGCCCCAACCTTTTAGTTTCCTCGAATAATAATTCCTTGCATGCGCTGATAACAGCGTCTCTTTTGTCTGGTTGAAGCTTCTGGTACATGCCTATTCCTTTATGCCCCCCTGCATCAGGCGAGCCTGTGAATTTGAGGACTATTTTCTGCAGCTCCTCTCCAAGAAGAAGCTGGCTAAGAGATTTTCCTTGTTTATCCTTTGAGAACGGGTTTTCTGATATGCTGATGCTGTAGCTGGAGTCAAGGTTCTTCCAGCATTCGAGCAGGAATAAGTTATCAGGGTAGAGTTTCTGTGGGTAGAACCTGTCTTTTATCCCCAGGTTAAAGGGTCTTTTTTCATCTTCGATTTTGGTTGTCACGCCGTGCTCGCTCTTGATGAACGGCCGGATGTATTCCCTGTATATCTCAAACTCTGCAAGCGCATCCTTGGCTATGGCCACGACGACTGGATTGTAAAGCGCTTTTCTTACCTTTTCCCAGCTGTCGTTCTTCTTATCTGCAATTTCACGGATGAGCCGTTCCCTGAATCCAGGGCTAAGGTCTTTTTGTCGCCTGGAATTAGTTAGCATCAACCTCAGGAGGACTGCAGGATTATCTAGGTTATAAGGGTCATCTGGCGTTTTATAACTTGCAGAATCAACCATGTCAGTTGCATCGATTAACTCTTTGAATCGTTTTAGAGTAGGCTCCTTTTGCAGGAAGTGATTGTAAAGGAGTGAGGCGCAGGATGGTGATTTTGGGTCGTATACATGGTCGCCAGGATATTCTCCTCTATCTCCTGTCTCGTGATGGTCTGCCCAGAAGTTGGTGACTATCTCTTCAAATATAACTCCAGAATCATTTCTCAGTGGGTTTCCCTCTTTATCCAGCTTTGGGTTTCTTGGCTGTGGCAAGTCTACCACATCATCTGATGGCAGGAAGGTGAATTTTCCATCATTAATAGCGTTGTATTCTGTGTAGATTATCTCAACGTACTTATCTGGATTTACAGCGCACATGATAACAGCGCTCACCAGGCCATCTTCATCTATATGCGTAACCAGCCGCGGCCCATTGCTTATATTCTGAGAATATTCATGGATTAAAGCGATATCCTTTATTGCTTTGGTTTTGGGTGTTTTCAGTAGTTGTTCCAGCGGCGCGATTATCTTTCGCTGTTGAGATAAGGGTAGCTTGTCTATTGATTTGATAAATGCTTTTGCAGTCGTTGCAGAAACTTCTGCTTTTTTTGCCATATTACACTGATAAGGCAGAGTAATTTATAAATATTTCGTTTGTCACTTCTTAAAAGTAGGTACATAAAGAATGTCCGTAGGTGCGAATGCAGATAATTGATGAATGTTGAATCCTTAATTAGAATGGCACATAATTTATTTTGAGTAATTTGGTATTGATCACAGTGGTGTATGAGTCGATTATATCATGGAAATTTGATTTGAGTTCTGCAATGAAGTCATTCAATTCATTAATGTCTTTTATGGCTGCGTTTATCTCAAAGTCGTACTCCCCCAATCTCTTGTTGCAGTATATGACATTTTTTCTTAACAGGCACCATGTAATAAGCTTTTCCTCATCTGCCTTGGTAGCCTGACGTACTTTGAGCAGCACAATATAGTGATAGTAGCCCAGCTTGTCAAAGTCAAACTTCACGCGGAAGTGCATCAAGCCGCACTTGTTGAGCATTTTTAGCCTGTACTTTACAATGTCCAGTGAGAGCTTGGTTTTTTTCGCTAGCTCGAGCACAGAAAGGTTAGCTGATTGGGCGAACGCACTCAATATTTTCAGATCTTTGTCATCCAGCGCTATCTGCTTGTCCTCCCCTGCGTATTTCTCGACCTTGGGGATGCTCTGCTTCTGTTCGAGCAGGAGTTTTTGCAACTTGAATATCTTAGAATAGATGAGGATACCTATGAAATAGTCCTTTATCAAGTCCTTGAATTCGTTCTTCAGCCCCATCATGAAATCATCAAGTTCAGAAATATTCTTCACAACCACTGTGACTGAATAGTCAAATGCCCCTTCTGTCTTTAATGAGTGGATGACTCTTTTATCTTCGATTATCTTCTGGACAAATTCCTGCTCTTGCAGCGCATTCCCGCTCTTCACCTCGTAGTAAATCTTATAGGTTTTGTAACCCAGCAAGCCAAGGTTCAAGGAGCAGATGTACTGGGTGATTATCTTCTCCTTTTCAAGATTCTTTATCCTGTAAGCCGCTACATTCCTGCTTATCCTGAGCTTCTTTGCAAGCTGCGAGATTGGTATTCTGCAGTTCAGGTCGAGCTCGCACAATATCTTCCTATCAATCAGGTCCATAATTAATAATAAAGTGTAATTAATTTATAAATTTTACCTTTTTTCATCAAAAAATGCCAGAATATTTTATATAATACATAAGCGCCCCTAGATATACAATGAGTCCCTTTCAAACATTTCATGACTGGTTTGATGAAGACCCCAGCATATTCAGCCACTGGCTTGAGCCAGCAGGAGTTGTTGAACCAAAGCCAGAACAAAGAAATCCTTATCTGGCGCCACATTGCAATATTCCTCCATGCGAAAAAAAGCGCGAAGTATTCTATCTTGAGCTCCAGGAAGGTTGCCCTCATAATACCTGCGCCTATTGCAAGACTTACAAAGATATTGGGTTCAGCAACAAAAAGGTCGAAGAGGTCAAAGCTAATTTTGACCTAACGCTCAATGTGCTGGAGAACAGGTTCAATGCTCCGGAAGAAAAGTCTGACCTAGAAAGCATAACCCGATTTTATCTTGGCGGCGCTGACATCCTCACTTATCCGACCTGGGATTTAGTTGAAGTTATTAACTATGCAAAGAAAAAAATAGAGCAAAGAATTGGCAGGAAGCTCAGCAAGATATCTGGCTACACCACCACTAGCAGCCTTGCAGGCCTATCTGAATTTGACCTTGGATATATCACCAGGGCAGGCTTTAACCTGGCTTACTGGGGCTTGGAATCAGGCTCCAGCCTTGTGCTTGATCTGGTCAATAAGGGATATAATCCTCTTTTTTCAGAGTATGTCAAGAATGTCATCAGTAAGCTAAAGCAATTTCCGCTTAGGCTTTCTGTTTTTGTAATGCCTGGCCTTGGAGGCATAAAATATTCTCCAGCCCATATCATTGACACAATTGAGGCGCTGGCAACCATTAACCCTTCATGGATAACTTTCCTCAGCATCAACCCTAAAAATACAGAGTATGATGAAATAATCAAAAAAGACAATGATAACAGGCACATGACTCCTAAAGAAGTAAAAGAGCAGATGATAATGATTGCTGATGGTCTTGAGGAAAAGCTGCTGAAATCAGGCGAGAATGTCGACTGCCTGGTCGCTGCCTATAACAAGAGAATAACCCCTGTTTGCAGGAATCCTTTCACATTTAGAAGGCGCATAAAAAATAGCGTCAAAAGCAATGAGGGATCAAAATGAGAAGCAAAAAACTAGATTTATTGGTCGAGGAAATCCAGAAACAATACCGCGAGTCACAAGGCGATTATGAAATGTCATCGATATTCGGCTCTGTAGGGCCGTCGGAGCGAATGGATCTTTGTAAATATATGGTTAATAAAATCAACGAGATTTATCAAACTAAATATCAGGTAAAGGAATATGAAGATAACAAAAGAGAGTATGGCTTGCCGAGATAATGTAAAACAATGTAAAGCTTTAAAAATACAAAACCATTCCCTAAAAACAAGATAACTACTAATAAGTGATTATCCTTTTTGAATCAAGAGGCTATAAGAATGATAAAATCCCTGGAAAAAATCATTGAATTGTTCGCTCATAACAAGAAGAAAACAGTTCTCATACCACTATCTGCTGACCCCATCCAGTACGGTCACATAGACCTTATCAAGAGGGCTTCTGAGAAGTACGGCCATGTAAAAGTCGGGATGCTGGAGAATGCAGGCAAGAAAGGAGGCTATTTGTTCAGCGAAAATGAAAAGATGAAGTTGGCCAAGAAAGCATTGGAAGGTTTGGCTAATGTTGAAGTTGTTTCTTTCAAAGGCTTAGCAGTTGATTATGCTTATGAGTACTTAATCGGTGACATTGTCAAAGGCATAAGGGATCAGAAAGACAAGGAGTACGAGGAGCAGATAAGAATCGTCGGAGAAAGCCAGGTTCCTGGAATCAAGACGCGCTATCTAAAGGCTAAAAAGCAATTCGTCCACGTCAGCTCTACCAATGTCAAGGCCATACAAATGGCCCAGGGCTTTACTCACGAATACGTTCCTTTGAATGTAAAGCAGGCTGTGGAGTCAAGAGTATCCTCACAATACAACATAGGATTAACAGGAGAGGTTGCTGCTGGCAAGTCCTACATCACTAAAAAACTTCTAGAAATAGGCAAGAGCAGAGGAATACCCATTCAAAATATAGACCTCGACGAAATAGGCCATGAAATTCTTGGGCCACTCAAAGAGCCAAGGTACAAAGCAATAAGAGGGCAAATAGCAGAGGAGTTCGGTCAGCACATCAAGGACTCTGACGGCACTATGAACAGGAAAGCCCTCGGAGAAATTGTTTTCAATAACAAGTCAAAACTAAAAAGACTGGATGATATCATGGATTTACCCATGGAAGTGAGGATCAGACGGGAATTACTTAACCAGAAGGGATTGATGATATTCAACGCTGCACTCATCGCAGAGGCAGACAGGACATATCTATGCAACAACAACACCATATTGGTAACTGCTAACAAGGATAGCCAGATTCGCAGGATGAAGGAGAGAAACCTCACGCCTGAGCAGATAGAGAGAAGAATCGTTAGTCAGTATAACACAGCCCAGAAAAAATCAAAGCTTGAAGAGGAAATAGCAAAGCACAGGCACGGCAAAGTCTGGGTACTAGAAAACTCTGACGGTTCTGACCCAATGAATATTGAGAAAGTATTCGATGCCATCATCAAAGAAGTTGACATCTATGGAGAGCTCAGGTTCATGGGATTGTGGAACAGGCTCGGCGCTGATGGAAAATATGACGAGACCTATGCCAGGCTCAGGGATGAGCTGCTCAAGCCGCACAGAATATATCACTCCCTTTCACATATTGTAAGAATGCTGGATGATTACTACGACATAAGGCACATGCTGGAGAACCCTGACGCTGTTGAATTCTCAATCTGGACGCACGAGATTGTTTATGCTGAGAAATCCAGGGTTAACGAGGAGAAGAGCGCTGAGTTTGCAAAGAAGCTATGCAAAGACATACTCATACCTGATGATAACAGCAAGATAGGGAATGGAATGCTGCTTGATGATTTCATCCAAAAAGTCTACAACCTTGACATAGCCACCAAGCACAACTTAAAGCCTGCTTCACTGGACGAGATGTTCATGATTGACATAGATCTTGCAACCTTTGGCCAAGATTGGGATGCATATTATGATTATGCTCAAAAAATCAGGGAAGAATATGAATATGTAAAGCCAGAAGTTTACAGAACAAGAAGAATAGAAATTCTACAGAGCTTCCTAGACAAGGCTGAAAAACACGAGCTATATCACACAGATTATTTCAGAGCCAAGTACGAGGCTAGGGCAAAAGAGAACCTGAAGAGAGAGATTGAGTTGCTCAGAACTGGCGATTTTTAACCAGCCACTCACAGAGCTTGCCTGAATTGGCGGTTGCATAGTAGAATATCTTCATTATTTCCTGAACACCACTTTTGCCTGCTGATAGACTGGGACCAATTCCAACTCAACTGCTGTAAAACTAGGCCCTATCTGATTTAAGTCCATTTTTTCTTCCAGCTCAAAAATCTTTGCGTCCAGGGTTCTATTTTTCAGAGAATAGCCTGTGCTTATGCCTGTGTAGCCTTTCCCCTGGTGTTCGAGGTAGAAGTGGAATCTTAGCTGGTGCTGGGGAGGAGCAAATAATAATGCCTTGTTCCCATAAAACATTATGCCTGGCCTGATTACTCCTTTTATTAAGCCTTGCTTATCCTCGAATTCCCCTGTTACTATGTAGCTAGGGCAGCTGACTTTGATATGAGGCTTGGTTCCAGGAGTAAACACTTGGTTAGAATCCAGAGTATAAGTTTCTAGCGTGGCATCCAGCTTAGAAATCTTTATTGGCAGGAAATCCAAAGCCAAGTCTAATCTTAGGAGCCTCTTCAATCCTTTGCTTATCCTGCTCTCATTTTCACTAAGCTCAACAGACTGACCGTCAAAAATCAATTTGGAGAGGCAGCAGTCATCAGTTGAATAGTTAACAATAACCTCTTGCGACTTTTTAGGCATAAAATGCCCCACCACAGGAAACATGTTACTTGTCATGAATTATTGGAAACGGCGCAGGTTTATATAATTTATCATCCTCACCACTCTAGAATTGTAAAATTTAAAAAGCATCTCATCTTTCCCTCATCACCATGAATAAAACCATCCAGCACGCCCTTGACGAGAAAGCTGCACTCGCTCTTTTGGAAAAGGGAAATGTGAACCTAAAAATCTCTCATAATAATATCGAAACCATTATTCAGCTGGACCAGAAAAATGAAACCTGTGCAGTGCATTCATATAATCATCGTATCATCTATGACCAAAGAAAACTTGAGGAGAACAAGGAAGCATACTTGTCAAGGCAACTAGATGTGCATAGGGAATATTGCCAGCAAACCATGCAAGAGCTTTCACAAGCATACGCTGACTTTCATGAAATGCTCCAACCCATTAATGAAGAAATTCAAAACCAGCCAACAGGGCTTTCCTATTTCCTGTTTTATCCATTCATCTGGGCTCGGCAGCAAAGGCTAAAGCCAATAATAAGAAAAGCAATCGAAGCCAGGAAGGAGGCTGTTACTGCGTATAACATCTTAAAAGAGGTTTTTGACTACGGTACCAAGTTCTTTGAAAAGCAAATCCCAGCATACCAAGCAAAGCTCAATCCTGAAGGTGTAAAAAGCCTGGAAGAGTGTATCAACATCACCAAAGAAATATCTCACCTATACGCAAGGATGCTTGCAACCAAGAAAAAAGAGATTGAGGAAATACAAAGCCTTTATGATGCATTGTTTGGGAAAAAGCAGAATGAATGATATCCCAGAAAAGGTTTGTCGCAAAAAAAGCGCCAATGATGCGAGCATCAAGTCCATTATTGCCCTCAGGTGGAAACTTATCCCTAACAGAAGATTAGCGCGTTTGACGGGGTTGCGCAATCAAAAGAGCATAGCTCTTTTGGTGTCCCAAAAGGAACTTTTGTGACCATCCGGGCGGCAGCGCTTTCAATTAACAGAAGCGAAAGTTTCCAAGGCAATGGACGCAGAATGCGAGCTAGGCGCAAATATGAGCAATGCAAACAATTTTGAGACAAGCTTTCAAAAAAAGGCATTCTTTATAAACAGCGAATTTTTCTAGAAAACCATGGCTGTTCATTTCAAGCAGAAGTGCGAGCGCTGCAAAACTAATTATGTGACTGTATCTTCCTGGAGGCAGCGCAGGCCTATTGTGTGCTATGAGTGCGAAAAAAAGGAGATGGAAGGTGAGATAACAGAGCCTTCAATGAAAAAGCTCTTTGACATTCCAGAGGATTTTTACAGGCAGAATGGTTTTCTCAGGAAGATAAAAATCAATTACATGAAGTATCATTCTCTCACGCCAGCCCAGATAGATGCTTTCAAGAAGACAGTGCAGGATCTTGAAAAGAAGAAAAATAGTTCCAGCGCCGATGAAAAGCAAAAGCTTTAAATATACTATGCTCAGTCTTTTTATTATCGAGAGTCTTTCTCTAACTGGAAAAAAACACAGTCTAGGTAGAGGAAGGTTAAGCCAAGATTAATGATTAAAAAATCAGAAGGGTGAAAAAGTGATTAAAAAGGGAGATTTTGTTGAGCTGGATTACACTGGCAGGATTAAAGACGACAAAATAGTGTTCGACACCACTGTCGAGCAGACAGCAAAGGACAGCAACATCCACAACCCCAAGTTCAAGTACAAGCCAGTGATTGTTTGCATGGGTGAGAAGCACCTGGTCCAAGGCTTGGATGACGCAATCATAGGCAAGAACTCAGGCGTTTATACTATTGAAGTCAAGGCAGAGCATGCCTTTGGCAAGAAAGCAGCAGAACTGCTCAAACTCATCCCTGCCAAGCTTTTCACCAAGGATCAAGTCCAGCCTTTTGTTGGGTTAGAGGTTAATGTTGATGGCATGCTCGGAATTGTGAGGAATGTGAGCGGAGGCAGGGTAATTGTGGACTTCAACCACCCTCTTGCTGGAAGGGACCTGGTTTATGATGTTGATATCAAAAGGATTGTGACAGACTCGCTAGAAAAGACCAAATCAATTTTAGAGCTCATGGGAGTGCCTTTTGAGAGCATTGACATACTGGATGATAAGGCAACCATAACCACTAAGATAAAAGTGCCTGAAGAGGCTGCTAAGGAGTTATCAGAGAGCATTAAGAAGCTCGTTGGGCTGAAAGGCGTTGCTTTCAAGACAGAAGAGCAGGTTAAGAAGGAAATAAAGAAAGAAATCAAGGAAGAGATTAAGAGTGAAGATAAAAAACCAGAAGAAAAGCCTGCCAAGCAGCATAATAATGCTCAAAAGAAAGATTTATAAACTTCATTACTCAATGAGAAAAATATAATAAATGTATGAAAAGGGCAGGAATAGGTTTATTAGTCATTATAATCGCGGAGGTGCTTTAAATTGGCTGACCGAATAGGAAAGGCAGATGCTGCCAAGAAGAATGCGCTTGATGCTGAGCTTGAAGAATTGCTTGCAAAGCAAAGGGCGACTATCAAGGTAGTAGGAACAGGAGGAGGAGGCAACAACACTATCAACAGGATGACTGAGATTGGCATTATTGGCGCAGAGACCATTGCCATGAACACAGACGCCCAGGACCTATTATACACAACTGCTGACAAGAAAGTGCTGCTCGGAAAAGAAATTACTAGAGGATTAGGAGCAGGAAGCATCCCTAAGATAGGAGAAGAGGCTGCGCGCGAATCAGAGCACGACATAAAGCAGGCTTTGGGCGGCGCAGACATGGTTTTCATAACCTGCGGCCTCGGAGGAGGGACAGGAACAGGAAGCGCACCTATCGTGGCTGAGATTGCCAAGAAACAAGGAGCACTCACAGTTGCTGTCGTCACCTTGCCCTTTGCAATGGAAGGCCACAGGAGGTATGAGAACGCAATCATTGGCTTGGAAAAGCTTGAGAAGAATGTTGACACACTGATAGTAATTCCTAATGATAAATTGCTTGAATTGGCGCCTGACTTACCATTGCACACAGCATTCAAGGTCGCTGATGAAATACTGACTAACAGCGTCAAGGGCATTGCAGAGCTGGTTACCAAGGCAGGCCTTGTGAATCTTGACTTCGCAGACATCAGGGCAGTCATGGGCAACGGCGGAGTAGCGCTTATTGGCGTCGGAGAGAGCGACACAGAGAACAGGGCTGTTGAGAGCGTTGAGAAAGCCATTAACAACCCATTGCTTGATGTTGATATCAGCGGCGCTAACGGAGCACTCATCAATGTTGCCGGAGGACCCGACATGACGCTTGATGAGGCAAGAAAAGTAGTTGAGACTGTGAGCGTAAAGTTGGATGAGGATGCAAGATTGATATGGGGCGCCCAGATATCCGAGGACCTGGAAGGCACCATAAGGACGCTAATCATAGTCACTGGAGTTAAGAGCAGCCAGATACTCGGGGGAAAAGGCAAGCCAACAAGCGGGGAGAAGAAAAGAGAGATTGAGGATGAGCTCGGCATAGAGTTTGTGGACTAAAGATTTTTTTAGTTTCATATTCAACTTATCCAGGTGAAAAAATAAAATGCAATTTTGGGGGAAGCTCAAGGATTTTTATGTGCAGTGCAAGAGAGTGATGCGAATCACCAAGAAACCTACCAAGGAGGAGTTTGTGACTATTGTCAAAGTTTCTGGCCTTGGCTTATTGGCAATCGGGTTGATAGGGTTTGTATTGCACTTTATTAATCAGCTAATAGTCTAATTTTGAGAGGAATCATCATGGCAGAAGACCAAGAAGCAAAAGAAGAACCATCTGAAGAAGAAATTGAAGAGCAAAGCACAGAAGAAGCAGAAGCTGTAGAGGCAGAAGAAGAAAGAAAAGAGGAAGCGCACGAAGCAGAAGAAGAAATTAAGGAAGAGAAAGAAGAAGCCAAGGCTGAAGAAAAAGAAGCTGAATCTGAGCTGGTGGCAGAAGAAAAAAAAGAGCAAAAGAAAGCCAAGCCAAAGAAAGAGGAAGAAAAGAAGTCAGATGAGGATGAGTTCGAAGCCATGATGAGGCAGGAGGCTGAGGAGAAAAAAGCAGAGGCAGAGGCAAAAGGAGAAATAGAGCCTGTTATTCAGCCAGAAGAAGAAGCTGAGGACATAAGCCTGATTGCTAAGAAGAAGACTTCCAAGAAAAAGAAAAAGAAAGAAGAGGAGTTCAAGGAAGTAGTTGAGGAGTCAGGCGAGCCAAGGATTTATGCCCTTAGGACAACTGCTAACCGTGAGGACCAGGTGATGAGCTTTGTGGCAAGCAATGCTGCAAGGAAAAAGCTTGAGGTTTATGCTGTTCTTAGGCCTCATGGCATGAGAGGATACATATTCATAGAGGCAGGCAGCCGAAGCGATGCAGAGCAGGCAGCCTTTGGAGTGCCTTATGCAAGAGGGCTTTTGCCGAGCATTATCCAGTATCCTGAGATCGACCAGATGATTGAGCAGGTCAAGAAGGAAGCTAACATCCAGAAGAACGACATCGCAGAGATCATCAGCGGTCCTTTCAAGAGGGAGAAGTGCAAGATAACCAGGATTGACAAAGTCAAGGAGGAGGTTGTGGTTGAATTGCTAGAAGCAGCAGTCCCGATCCCGCTCACATTGAAGATGGACGCTGTCAGGGTTATTAGGAGAGAAGGAGAAGAAGAGAAGAAGGAATAAAGATAAATTTTTATTTTGTTTTACTTATTTAAGAAGCCGCCAGCGCAAGAATTCTGTATGACTCATCTTTAATTTTTTTGCCATTAAAGAGGTATAAGCATCCCAGACTGCTCTTTCGCGCCTAGCTGCAGAATCAGGAAATTTTTTCAGAAACAAATCAAGCAAATAACGCCTTCCGCAATAAGCAAGAAATTTCCATGCTTGATGCTTTATAGCCTCAGCAGTCATTATAAGATCAGTGTATCCTTTCCACGGCCCTTCCCCCATGCCAACAGGTATTCTGTTAAAAGTTTCCTCATGCAGAAAATATTTTCCTGCTTGTTGCTTCCAAATAAAAGTGCCTAATTGAAGAAAGTCCGAGTAGAGAAATCCCTCATTTTGTGAAAAATCGTACATAAAGTCATGATGAAATTCAGGGTAGGATTTTACTAACTCATCAAGAGAAGCAAATCTGCGAGTTTTCTCTAAAGGACTTACATATCTCACTTTTAAATGATATTCCCATTCAGGAGAATGGTCTTCCTCGTCATCTGTTTTTTGCTTTTCTTGCGAAGGAATGTGTTTTTCTCCAAGAATCTCTTCCATTAACATCAATGACATATTGTAATAAGGATCTGTGAATAATTCTCCTTTCTCAAGTTTATTCCAAGATTTCTCGTGCACCTCATGAATTTTTGAAAGAGCATGTTTTTCATGAACAACGACCTTGAATTTTGGAGGCTGCCATTTGTTATTCACCTTATATGGCACCACAATTAGAAACAGGGGATTAAGTTTTAGGCCGTATTGATCATTTTTTGATTGTTGAAACTTCTTAAAAGCAGGATTTTTTTCCAAGTACAATAATTCTGCTAAGCCATGTAATCCTCGATGATATAATTTTGTTTCCCATTTTGGATAATATGTATCCCATCTTGCCCTCCTTATTTTCTTCTCATAATCCTCCTTAAAAACCACTGAAGATGAGCGAGTATTATTTAATAAAGCAACGAATTCTTCTCTATTTATTCCGGGGTTATCAAGCAATATTGCAGCCGGAATAAGATCATTATATGCAAAGCCCATGATTGAAGAAGTACCTGAAGAATATATAAACCTTTCTATTTTTAACTACTTATAAGTAGTCTAAAAACCGAAACAATTATAAATAGCTTGTGCTTCTCTCCTACTGATGGTCAAAACCAAGATACTAGCAACACTAGGCCCAGCATCATGGGGCAAAATTGATGAATTAGTCAAAGCAGGCGTTGATGGCTTCAGAATCAATATGCCTCATGTCGGGAGTTATGATGAAACAGATGAAATGATCAAAGGCATACGCACACAGTACCCTCATCTGTTCATAGTCGCTGACCTTGAAGGACCTAAAATAAGATTGGGTCATTTCAACAAGTTTTCTGTTAAGCCGTACCAAAGAATAAGAATAAGCCCTGAAAACACATACTATCCTGAGAACAAATACCCGCCAGAAAATATTCCTGTAAGGATGAATGAACTTTACAAATACGTCCAGCCAGGCAATATCTTGTTAATCGACGACGGAAAAGTCGGATTAAAAGTCACAGATATAAAAGACAAAACAATCATTGCAGCTGTTGAGTATGGCGAAGAGATTGAGAGCAGGAAAGGAATTAATGTTCCTGGCGTCGAGATTCCCATGGAATACCTGTCTGAGAGAGACCCGCAACACTTAGAATTCTTAAGGGAGTGGAACGTAGATTATGTATTTGCATCATACACACTAGACGCTAATCATATGCAAACCATTGCTAATAATCTAAAAGGCACAAGTACTAAAGTAGGAGGCAAGCCAGAAACTTGGACAGGAATTCACAACCTTGATAAAATAATGAAAAAATCTGGTATAATGATGGTTCCAAGAGGCGACTTGGGTATTGAAATCGGAGTGATGAATGTACCTGAGTGGCAGAAAAAAATGATACTCATGTGCAACAAGACAGGAGTGCCTGTGGTTGTGGCAACCCAGATGCTTGAATCAATGATGACAAGCAAAGAACCAAAAAGAGCAGAAGTTTCTGACATATTCAATGCCTACCTTGACGGAACAGACGTGGTAATGCTCTCAGGAGAAACCAGCGTTGGCCAGTATCCTGTTGAAACAGTGCAAATGATGAACAGCATCCTTGAAATGGCAGAGAAGTACATGTTCGACCCAAAAAATAATATAAATCTCGGCAAAAGATTAGAGCACTACTTGAAGCCATCAAAGAATAGGGCCGACAATATCAGCCATTCAGCATATAATGCGGCTTTGAGGGATTTATCAATAAAATCTATAATCGTCCCGACTATTAGTGGTTACACCGCGCGCATGCTCTCAAGATTCAGGATGAACACAAGAATCATAGCATTCACCAACAACAAGGCAACGTACAGCCAGCTAGGCGCGTCCTGGGGAGTAACCTCAGTGTATATTAATGAGCCATACGAACGCTTGCAGAGAAACGTAGTTGACATTGCACGAAGATACGGATGGGTAAAGAGAGGTGAGAATATAATTGTAACCCAAGGGTTAAAACCTAATTCTGACCAGGCAAGCGGCATGTACATACAGAAAGTTAAATAATTAGTCAAGGTCGAGAAAATGCGGACTAAAATCAACCAATTCTTCAGCAGAAAGCCATGGAAATACAGTTTGATTGCACTATGCATCGGAGCCTGGTTTTTGGCTGGCAACAAAGCCTGTAATCTTTATCGTGTCTCACACCCAAAAATAGAGCAATCTCAGAACCTTATTGTCAATCCTTCACCCTACAAAAGATTTGTCACAAAGAAAAGCGAGCTCGAAGGCATCGCTGACTTGCAAAGGCATGCACAAATTCCTGGTGACGAAGAAGCATGGATGTATGTGCCCCAAGATAAAAATAAAGTAATCACTCCTTCTAGAGTAGGGTACTGGAAAGAAACAGGAGGCACACAAACAGAGCACGATGTAAAAACGCTACGAGTTGAAATCAAGAGGTTAATGAGGGAAAACAAATTCATAATAGACTATCACATTCACAGGCCCGATAGTGCAGAAAGCATAGAAGACCTAGAGAAGCGATTAGCAACAAAAATAGAGGAAATAGAAAGCAACTATTCTGACAAAGCAAAAGTAGAAAAACTCAAAACAATGGTAACAAGAACTTACCATCAATCCAAATACGCTTCAGCCATAAGCGAGGCGCTCCCATCTGCAATTGATCTTCGAGGCATGATAGAGTTGTCTGAGCAATTCTACAAAATACATCCTGACGGTGAAATACGCTTCAAGATAGCATCAGAATACGGAATCGCCGAGTACAACTTGGCTCGTCCATTAAGCGAAAGTAGGGAGCGAACCCGGCAACTTGAGAAAGCTGGTAAACTAAACCAACATCTAGAAATAAGAGCAGCCCAAGCAGAGAGCGTTGTTGATATAAGCCTTCAAAACCCATTAATGCGCCAGCAAATCATTGCAGGCATAAGAAAAATTTGCGAAGCAATGAGCGACAAGATAATAAAAGTAACCTTCACTCCATATGAATATTATTCTAGCTTAAAAAACAACCAAGCGCCCAGGGAACAAAAATAATCCAAGAATTATCAGCGCAACATTTATAAATGCCTCAAATTTCTCGGAGAGTAACATGCCAAAAGAAGTAGTCGAAGCATTAGTTGAAGGCGGCAAGGCAACAGCAGCACCGCCACTAGGGCCAGCACTTGGGCCTAAAGGAGTAAACATAGGATTAGTCATTGCTGAGATTAACAAGAAGACTGCCAGTTTCAAGGGCATGCAAGTTCCTGTGAAAGTGATTATTGATTCTTCTACAAAAGCATTTGATATCACCATAGGCACGCCACCTGCAGCAGAGCTTATCAAGAAAGAGGCAGGCATACAAAAGGGCTCAGGCAACCCATTGGACCATGTGGCTGACATCAAAATCGAGCAGGTAATCAAGATAGCTAAGATGAAGGAGGATTCTCTCGGCGGAAAAACCCTCAAGGAAAAAGTCAAGGAGATCATTGGCTCATGCAATTCCATGGGCGTCAAGGTTGAGGAGATGCACGCCAGGGACGCGATAAAAGCAGTTAACAGCGGCAGGTTTGACAAGGAAATCGCTTCTGGGAAGACAGAGCTGACAGCAGAAGAGATGAAAGAGATTGAGCAAGAAAGAAAGAGGCTGCAGGCAGAGCTAGCTACAAAGAGAGAAGAATACCTAGCTAAGGCCAAGGCTGCAATGAAGGAAATGGAAGGACAAGACTCAAGGCTCATCAGGAAGAAGATGGAAGAGCTAGAAATCCCAGACCTCATCATCCACGAATTATTGCCTACAGAAAAGGCAGCCCCTGGAAAAGAAGGAGCGGGAGCCAAGCCAGCAGCAGGAGCAGCCAAGCCTGCTGCGAAGTAAAATTAGTTTTTCTTATTAAATTTTACAAGCGAGAATAAGTCATATCCCTGAAGCGCTTCCCTTCCTTCCAAGTACAAGAGTTCTGTTAGAAAGGCGCAGCCAGAAACTGTAGCTCCTGCTTTTTCCACAAGGTTAATAGCTGCTTGAGTTGCTCCAGCTCCAGCCAATATGTCATAAACAATAAGCACAGAATCTCCTCTATTCAACGCCCCATCTTGCAACTGATACTCTCCTATTCCGTATTCCTTAACAAAAGTCTCGCGCAGGACCTTGCCAGGCAAAAGCGCAGGTTTTCTTATCAACACTAGCGGCTTGTTCATTGTAAAAGCTAAAGCAACACCTATAACAAAGCCTTTCGCCTCAATGGCTGCAATTTTAGTAATATTCTTGTTTTTGAAATGAGCGATAAGAGTCAGTATTGCTTTCCTAAATATAACTGGGTGAGTAAATATTGGTGTGCAGTCCCAATAGGCAACGCCTTTCTTAGGAAAATTCATGTGGCGATGGATGTGCTCCCTAAAATTAATCTTTCCCGTAGGCTTATTCGTATTTGTTTTCGTATTGCTCATATTTTTAATATTACTCATGTTAATCCTCCTCGAGAAGTATGACTCTTGCAGGCGCTCCATCGATTCCTGTAATCTTAATTGGCAGGCAAATGAGAAAATACTGCTTTTCCTCAGTGTCCTTTAATCTGAGATTATCAATCAAGGTTATGCTCTTACCTAAAAAGACCTTGTGGATTTCAATTTCTCCGTTGCGCTCAAATGACTGATAATCATAACCGAGCGTGGTCACTCCCTGGCTTATTAGGTGCTCAGCGGCTGCTTTATCCAAAGATATATGTCTGGGGTTGTATTTCTCCATCTTGTCATAGGAGTTCTTTGTTTTTAGGAGGATAATTTTCTGCCTGATTTTGTGTTCCTTCAAATCCTTAGCAGTGATAATATCCTTGACTCTGGTCATGTCCAACACCTGACACCACCCTATAATCCTCTCAAAAGGTATTTGTTCTGAAGTCCACTTATCGCTAAACAAGTAATATGGCGCGTCTATGTGTGTTCCTGCATGAGAGCCGAAGCTTAGCCAGGTAAAGTTGCACTGCGCCGCAGGCATTCTTGCCACAGCCTCTAAGCGCGGCTGCTTGTCATTCTTCCACACAACTGTTTTTTCATTCAGATCCATGGATACATCGATTATTTTGTTATGGTTCAGGCATAATCTATTTTTCAGATATGATTTATTGTTTAGGCGCAGGTTGTTTTGTTTGTTCATTGTTCACTCCTCCGATCAGCTTGTTGACCTCATCTAACCAAGCGTTTCTTCTATTCAAACATACACTAGCTGATTCTGTAAGGATAGCATTCCTTGATTCTGCATAAAGTTTTTTGAAAGCTTTGAACTCAGGAATATTCTGAAGCAATGACCTGGTCTTGTCCATTCCCTTGAAAAAATCAAAATGATTATCCTTGGGCATGGGGGTCCAGATTGGGCCGTACATATCTGCTAATTGCCACAAGTATTCTGACCAAACGCCTTTGCCATAAGTCTCCTCCTCTAAAATGAATAGGTATTGCCTTATTAAGTGGTCTCTGCTGAAGTACTGCTTAACTTGGGGGATATCAAAGTTCTGCCTGGCGCAATCAACAAGATCATACTTCCTGATTATTTCATCTAACCTGCCAAGAAGCTTTGACGGATTGATTTGTTTTCGAGAGCCGAATTGATTACAGACATCCTCTAAGTGCATCTTGATGTATTCTTCACCAGACACGTAATAAAAATGACCAATTAGGTCGATACGGTTCTCAAACAAATATGCGCCTTTTCTGAAACATTCTGCTTGGGAGTCCAGGTCAAAAGCTGAATAGTACACGCCTTCCGAATCTTTAGTGCCAGAAATATTCATGTAATACGAAATTGTTTTGAAATCTGGTTTGTCGACGAAAAATTTGAAATAGTGGTTCGCGCTTCGCAGAGTAGTTCCTGAGTCAATGTATTCGTCAAAGAAAAGGAATGATTGGTTGAGTGCAGTTGATATCCTCGTACCTTTCAATGTTCTTGCCATATTCTGCTGATAAATCTCCGACTTCTCATTTCCAATCTTGTTCAGCAATTCCTGGAGCGAATCTTTTTTTACGTCATAAAAGTTATCAGGAATAGATTGGTCGATCGTCTTTATCGCATCCTTCCTCTTCATCCTCTTCCTGCCATTAGATAATATTTCTTCTTTTTCCTGCTCTTGGAGATAATACATGACTAATGAGCGCACTGAACGCATTGGTTCCCTTGGGAACTTCATATACACCCAATTAACATTTACACCCTTGCCCTCCATGAGTTTTTCGCATAAGTAAGCAAGAGGGCAGGCTCCTGTTTCTGAAACTACCACTGTTTCATAGCCGCTCGAAGCAATCTTAGCAGTTAGCTGGCTGGCTAATTGGATAAGAGCATCAGTGGACATATAGCCCAGTTTGCCGTATTCAGGGTGAGTGAAATTGTTCATATTATCGACCCTGCCGTACAATTCGCTGACGGTTAGCTTGCCCATATTTCATCCCTGTTGTTTTTTGCCTTTGCTATTCGAATGAATTTTCTTATCTTGTGCTCGTCTTTTCTGTCTTTACGAGGATAGCTTTGGGAATAGGTGCTCACTCCAGTTGAAACATCAACGCCGTGCGGATGGGTCATCTCGATTGCCTGCTTAACATTGTTAGGCGTCAACCCGCCAGCCAGAAGAACAGGTTTTTTTGCCTTAGCAATGAGTTTCCTGCACAATTCCCAGTCATTGGTTACTCCTGTCCCGCCAGTGTAACCGCTCACTCGCGTATCTAAGAGAATGAAATCGCAATATGGCTCATAGTGTTTAAGCTTCTTAAAGCAGCTCTCTTCATGCTCCTTATCCACTACTATTGTCTTGATAATTTTCCTGTTGGTGAGTTCCCTGATCTGTTTGAGTTTTTCAAAACCAATATCCTCTGAAACCTGAATGCCTGAAGAATTGACATATTCTGCCAATTCGAGTATGTCTTCAATCTCAGTCAAATGAGTTACAATAAAGCTTTCTGTGACTGGCGGGAGCTGCTTGATTATCTCTCTAACAGTCTGGGCATGAGGCTCAACTTCAGGCGGCAAAACATTACCTCCCATCACAAATCCAACAAAATCAGCTTTGCACCGCGCTGCTGCCATAGCATCCATTACAGTGCTTATCCCGCAAATCTTCACTAGCATTTTAACTTCCACCTCATGATGGTTAACAATTCATCTGCGCATTGCTCTATGCTTTTGCCTGTCGTATCCAAGGAGTATTTTTGACAGCCAAGCCTCTGGTAAATGGCTCTGTAATTATTCTCACTTTGGATAAGCTTCTCTGGATTTTTTACGAGGCCTGCTCTGTAATTATCGCGAGGATTGACAGATAACCTTTTCACCAGTTCATCAGCCGAAGCAGAGATGTGAATGTACAGGTCTGGCTGGAGCATGAATAGCTTGAATAGTTTTCTAAACAGTTCATTGTGATAGCGATAGCAGTCAGGTGCAAATGAGTCAACAGAGTACACGTATCTATCCTGTAGCACAACATAGCCTTGTCTTAGTTTCGGCTTAATTTTAGTGAAAGTTTTCAAGGTTAAATATGCATAATAGGCAAGAGAGCTCGGATGTTGGTTGATGAGGCGCTCCAAAAAAGAATTCCTTTCAAAGCCCTTGCTGTAAGACACTTTGCTGTAAGACAAACTAGCTTGGTCTCGCCTGATTAATTCCTCAATCAGCGATGTCTTGCCTGAGCCGCTCACACCTTCAAACACAACAAAATTGCCTCTCATTCCAGATCCCTCGCGCCATATGTTTGTTTGAAAAAATAGATGTTCCTTTTTTCATCGAATTCATCAGCCATCTCTTTTTCTGACAAGAGAATCAAGCGCCCAAGGTCATGAAACCCTCGACTGAGTGGCTTGAGCAGGTGACCTTGGGAAGAGAGCACTCTGCAACAGTCATCCCTTTCATGTGCTGATGAATGAATAATATTAATACCAGGGTGAGATTTTTTGCATTCAGCATATACTCTTTCGTACGCTTCTCTGCTTATACAGTATTTTTCATTGTGCAAGCTGCCATATCCTTCAGGAGTGAATTCTGAGAGCTTCCACGATACCACATTACCTCTTCTTCGGATTAGATTGCCTATGCCAATTATATAATCCTGGTTGAATTTTGTAACAACTGTGTTGACTTTAATCCCTATATGAGAGTATTCTCTGTTCAGTTTGTATATCCATTCGTTGATAAGCAAGTGGTGGTCGCGCACTGCATTGGTCCTGCGCATCTCATTATGGATGCTGGCTTCTGATGAATCAAGCGGGAGCCCGACATAATCCAATGACCCTGCAATTGAGTGCAGTTTTTTCTCCAGGAGAATCCCATTGGTTGAAAGTATCGTGGTCAAGCCGAGTTTTTTTGAAAAGCCAATCAGCTTTGCAATATCGTTTCTCAGCAATGACTCTCCTCCGGTATAGTTGATGGCCTCCAGCCCGCGCCCTTTCAAAAACAGTATTGCTTTTTGTGCTTCCTCTGTGCTCATTTCCCCTGGCCTAGTTCTCCATTCAGAGAAGCAGAATTCACAATCCATGTTGCAACGCGCTGAAGTTTCAAAAGTCAGGTATCTTATTTTTTGTTCTTTTTTCTCTCCTTGCTCTCTTGATTCTTTTTCCTGGCGCATCTTTCATCCGCCTCTTGTCAATTGGGTTATTTCTTTTTTCAACCTGCTAATCTCCTGATTAAATGAAACGCACTTGCCGCTAATGTCAAAATGGCCGAAGTCAGTTTTTCTCTGCTCTGCTTCCTGCGCTCCTGCAGGGTTCACAGCTCCTAATGACTTGATTCTGATCAGTTGATAACCGTTATTCTTGAGCTGGCGCATCTTGAGGTTGTTGTTAGTCAGGAAAATTATGTCTCTGCTAGCACTCAGGTAGTCGAGAAGAGTGAAGGTTATCTTGTAGCCTGCATCGCGCATTTTGCGCCTGGGGTCAGGGGTAAGGCCTATGGCTTCAAATCCGCCCCACATAGTCGTCTTGGTTATCTGTTCTGAAGAATATTCCCCTCTATGCCTGATAGATGCCCTGCTGAACAAGTCAAAAGCAAATTCTCCGGGAGTATAGCCGCTGCCCATGCCGTTCTGTGTATCGATATGCATCAGGATAAAACCGCGCCCTTTTTTCACTGGTAAATGTTTCCCGTTGGTGTGGTGGAATTGCTTTTGAACCCAACTCTCAAATCTAGAACCTGACTTATATTTTGGAGGTGTAATATAGTTAAAATAAGCTGCCAGCTCCCTGATGCTCTCCCATTGATGGGCGCAATTACATCTCTGCGAGCCATAAACAAAGGAAGGGGTGCACGCGGATTCGCTTCTAAGCACTACCCTTCCATGATAAATGTCACCTACAAGGCCGATGTTCACGAACTCAATCCCTAATCCCGGAACATAGACGCAGAACCCGATGTGCCTTGTCAGGTAGGGCGTTTGTGTTCTCGGCGAAAGAGTGTAAAGAGTGGCGCCCTTGTTGTTTATTATAAGAGAGCCCGTTTCCTTATGGATGCCTGCCTCATATATTCTAGTTAAATCAGCTTTTGCTTTTTTTGAATCCAAAGCAGTTGTGAAGTTCCTTAAGACCATTAAAAGCAGCTTCTTGTCAGCTATTCTGAAGGTTTTGGGGTCATTCCTGTCTTTATCTGCAAGGTTAAGCAGTTTAAGGTAAATCTTTTTTTGCCTTTCTACTCTTTTGGAGAAGCGACTCATGCCTTTCTCCAGGAGCCTTGCATGATTTTGGCTGCTTTCCATTTTTTATCCCCCTGTGTTTTTGGTTTTGTTGATTTTGTTTTTCGAAAATTTCTCTCTCCAGTCTTTAATGATTTGATAATGATCAAAGGCAAATGCATCACTGTAATTATCGACATCAACTAAGTCTATAAGCAAAATCCGCGTCTTGCCAAACTCATTTCTTATGCTTCCATGGGCTTTCCCGTACACAACGTTAGAAATCTTCAGACCTCTAGGATCACGCCCTGGGTTGTCATAAACTCCGAGTCCGCCTTCAATTATCAAGTCTAAGCCTGTTTCCTCCTTGAATTCCCTCAAAGCGCAGTCTCTTACATCCTCAAGTTCCTTTTGGCATTTATCGTTTTCCTGCCATTTTCTTCTCCCGCCTGGCAGGGCGTAGCCTTGGGGGAAGGTCAATCGTTCCACCAGCACAAGCTTTCCTTTATACAAGCCAATCATGTCTGAGCAATACTCAACTTTTGTGTCTGTTTCCATTTTCTCATCGCTCCAAATCATCTGTTTCATGAAAATCATTTCTCTATTAGGTGAGAATATTTTTTCATCAACTTATCCAGTACTGAATAACCACTTAACAAATCTTTCATCTGGAGCTCAATGCCGATGTATATCTTAGATGTATGTTCCTTGTGAAAGCTATCAAGCACCTTCTCCAACCCGTTTTCTGAGCATCTGACGGCTTCATGTGTTGGCACAGGGTCACGATAATTTATGCCATCATCATGGGAGGAATGGTGGTATTTGTTTCCGAAATATCCTGCCACAATATATGGTGTTTGCATGTTTTTTGCTTTTTCATAGTCAGCCTTATCAAAAGGAGGCTTCTTTGCGAGCACTGGGCTTTCTGTTAATTTTTTTGTATAGAAGTCAAGGGCTTTGTCCAGGCTGTCAAATGACTTGCATTGGTCATAAAGCTCTTTTCCTTTAGGTTTCTCGTTTAAGCTTTGGGTATAAAATTTTCGTTGGTACAAGACGAAATATTTTGTTTTTGAGTTCATTCTTTTACCTCCATTCACGTGCCTGGCGCACGCAAACTAGCATAGTAAAGTATAACTACTATATAAACTTTACGTTTTTTTTACGTTAAGTTAGCGTATTAAATACGTAACATTTAAATACTAGAATATCCTAACATATGAAAAATGAGCTTAAAAACAAGAAAAGCGTATGAAAAAGCCAGGATTGCTGTCGACCCGGTAATCTTCACAATCGACGACAACAAGCTTAAAATACTCATAAAACAAAGGGAAAAAGAACCGCATAAAGGAAGATACGAGCTGCCAGGAGGCCTGTTGCGAAGCAAGGAAACTGCTGATGACACTCTGAAAAGAAAGCTCAGAGAACAGCTAGGCATGGCAGACACCTATTTCATCCAGTTCTCCACATTTACCAACCCTAACAGGGACCTAAGAGAAAGAACCATATCAATAGGATTCATCACCCTAGTCAACAGCAACAAGATCAAGGACCTGACTCTCTGGAAAGACTATTCCAGCCTTCCACCACTGGCTTTTGACCACAAGGAGATCATAGAAAAAGCAAGAGCATATCTCAAGGAAAACATCGACCACCATTTAGTACAACACTTCCTTTCTCACATATTCCCGCTCAATCAACTACAAAACATATACGAGCTGATAGAAGAAAAAACCTATGACAACAGGAACTTCAGGAAAAAAATGATAGCAGCAGGCATAGTCGAGGAAACCGACGGTATTGAGCAAAACGTCTCCCACAGGCCTGCCAAGCTCTTCAAGTTCAAGAAATAATCCTCAAGTTATCCTTATCCTGCAGGAATACAGGAATATTATGATGAGAAGCACGATTACTACTAGGGCCCACCAGAAGAGTTTCTCGTAACGATTCGGCTTGATTTCCTCAGCCATTACACAAGGTACTGGAATGTTCTATTATAAAAATTTTTTGGCGCAGTGGAATGCGTTCAAAAAGTCGCCGCAGCCTACAGCAAGTGCAACGCAGTTTACAAGGTAAACAAGTTGCACGATGGTGCTCAAAAACGAAGCTTTTGGCACCTCAAAAGCTTTGCTTTTGTTGGCTGCTGTGGGTGGGGTTGCGCCCTCGGGCTCCCACTGGCGACTTTTTCAGATATTTTCAAAGCGACCAACAACATCAAAAGCTTTAAAAACCCTTCACTATTCGCAAGATGTTATGGTTAAGAGAACAGGTGGTTATAGGAGAAAGAGCAGGTACAAGCTGCAGCGCGACCCAAGGCAGAAGGGTAAGCTGAATTTTAAGAGGTACTTGGAAGAGTACAAGCCTGGCGAAAAGGTTTTGCTCAAGCCAGACTCTATTGTGCAGAGGGGCATGTTTGATCCCAAGTTCATTGGCAGGACTGGTGTGATCAGCAAGAAGCAGGGCGCGTGCTACGAGGTTATTATTAAGGAGCAGACCAAGGTTAAGAAGCTCATTGTCCATCCGATTCACATGGTGAGGTGCTAGCATGGGAAGCATTGAAGTGGTTGAGAAGAAGTCTGTCAGCATGTCTGCGCTGAGAGAAGAGCTTGCTGAGATTAAGGAGAGGGATGGCGAGCTGAGCTTCAGAGGCACTAAGACTGAGGATTATGTTAATGAGTTCGCAACTCTTAAGCCTAAGCAGGCAGAGGAGCTTTATAAGAAGATAGAGGCTATAGGCATCCCAAGATTAAAGGAGTCTCAGATTCACAAGATAATTGATATGCTACCTGCCAGTATTGCAGAGCTTAAGGTGATTATGCAGGGCTATGCCTTGCCTGTCACTAATGAGAATCTCAAGAAGATTGTTGACTGCGTCGCAGAATTCCTGCCTAAGAAAAAAGAGGAAAAAACAGAATCAAAAAAAGATTCTGGATCTTCAAAGGCAAAGCCTTTGAGTGCCAAAGATGAATCTTTGAGCCCTTCAACAGAGTTGAAGAAAAAAGAGGAAAAGCAGGAAGAGAAAAAATAGGAGAAGGAATAATTAATTCTATTTTAATTTAATCTCCATTAATTATCTCGATTAATTTAGTCTCCAATATCTGCAACCTTAGAAGGATCTGATCTTATTTCAGGCCCATAAACTTCTTCTTCACAGATTATATTAGAGAGTTTTTCAGCCTGCTTTCTATTTCCTCTTGAGGTTACATCAATAAAAATATATGGCCTGCCTTTAATGTCAGAAAGAGTGTTAACCATTTTTATTGCCCTGTCTTTTGCAAGTACATAGGCTTTTTCAGGTAATTCCTCTAAACTATGAGCTACCCCTATGGTTGACCCGTCATGCTCAATCAGCCAATGCCCATCAATGGATTCAGGAGAAGGCTCTACACGCGAACCTCCGCAGCCCAAAGCTTCTACCTGCTCATCCAAACTAGGCCTCCATGCTGGAGCTGTAAAACAATAAGCAAGTATTTCCCTTGAACGGATTCGATAAGAATTTCCAAGATTGCCTGCATGATCTGGCATGTCTTTTTCATCATGCAAAAAAACCCGGTACATCATTTGATTAATTACGCTCATATAAAAAAGAAAATGTTCTGACTTTAAAAAGGTAACCATTGCATAATGATAAAGTCTCTTAATGATAAGAATAAAAAATTCTTTCAGCCTTCAATTCAATAAACTTTAAATACGAGTTATGCAAAAAAGGGTTGAGAGAAGGGGGTTTTGAACCTTATCATAACTAGATATGAGTGTGTTTGAAATGATGCGAAAAAAGGAAGAGGAAGCAGTGGTGCTGGATTTCCTGCCTAATGGCTATCCGTTTGACAGCAGGCCCATGCACTTGAAGACCCCTATTGTGCAGGCTATTGGCAAGGAGAACTTCACGCTGCTTGAATTGGTGCCTCGCAAGGGAGTGTTTCTCCAGCCTTCTGAAGAGGTATATATAGGTGAGGCCAAGAGGGATAAGATTCATCATATTAATGGCAAAATTCCTGTCAACAGGCTAACAGAGACTGCGAAGTCAAGCTTGAAGTCTACTATAGAAGCGCTTGTCAAGAAGCACGAGGCAGTATTCATAGAGTTCTTTAACAAGGCCCAGCCTATCAGCACTAGGACTCATGTCTTGGAATTATTGCCAGGAGTTGGCAAGAAGCATATGTGGGAGATTATTAATGAGCGCAAGGTCGAGCCTTTCAAGAGCTTTGATGATATGAGGAGCAGGGTGAAGCTCATGCCTGACCCTATCACCACTATTGTGAAAAGGATTATTTCTGAGCTCGAGGGCAAGGAGAAGCATTACTTGTTCGTCGACAGGCCTGGAGAGAAGGATTGAGTTCTTTTTATTATCCTTTGTTATTTTAGCTGGGAATCAATCAATTCTTTTTGCTGTTTTGACCAGTCCTTGTCTGAGTGTTCTCTGACGTATTTAGCCCAGAGCCTGACAAATTCAAGTCTTTCATTCTTATTCTGCTCCTTATCAAACCATTTATTCATCTTTTAATACCTTTCTGTAATTATTAAGTGCTTCTTTATTTAAATTTTTTTCAAAAACAGTTTTTAGGTGTTCTGCATCTTCCAAGTCTTTATCTGAGCCTAAGACTATTTCCTTAAAGGCTATTTGCAACTCCAGCGAGGAAATTATCAATTCAGATCTGCCCATCTTCACATAAATTTTTTGTTTTAGCGCTTCATTGTCCATCTTGGTTTTTGCAAATTTGAACTCAATGTTAGGGATGATCTTGCTCTTGTATGCGAATCTCACCGCAGAATCCTTGTTCAGGTAATTATCATACGCTTCTTCTGGCAGTGAAGAATTGAGGCAGTAAAATTTTTTCCCCAATTCTTTGAAAAGTTTCACAAAGTCATTTTTGCTCATCTTAGGAACTATTAAGTCAACATCCTCAGTAGCCCTTGACCTACCAAAGAGTATTGACACGTAGCCACTTACAATGACGTAGGAGGTGTGCTTTTTTAGGGTCTTTACAAAATCAAGCACGAACGTATCTAATTTATTCAATTCCTTGTCCAATTTTATTGTGTTCTTGTCAAGAAATCTCATTCTCACACGCCTCTAATAAAGGAAAACAACTTTTGTTTATAAGCCTTACGCGCAAGTGTCCAGTGACGTAGCCAGTGGACTCAAAAGCGAAGCTTTTTGTTGCCTGCAAAAGCAGGCTCAGAACGCTAGTTCTGTTTGTCCAGTGCTGTTTGCAAAATTTCCGCTTTTCATATTATTTCTGCAGAATTCCTTGATAGAATTATTTAAAGCAGTTCTTAACAGTTTGTAAGCAGTAACATGAAGAGGATATATATCGACACGAACATTTACATTGACTATTTTGACGGCAGGAGCGACGGTTTGAGGCCTTTGGGTGATTTTGCCTATGAATTATTGCGGAGAACATTCCAATGCGAGTTCTTGATAATGATTTCTCCGCTAGTGCTGGAAGAATTAAAATTTAACACCTACAAGAACAAGGCCATCAAATTAATAGATGAACTTAAAGAGAAGAATAAGGTAATATCAGCAATAGAGACAAGAGAGGATAGGCAAAAGGCTAAATTCATAGTCAAACAAAGAAAAACAGGATTTAATGATACATTGCACGCGGTTATTGCTAGCAGAATGGGGGCAGATTATCTCGTAACAAGGAATATCATGCATTTCTCAAAATTGAATGACCTGATTGATGTGTGCTATCCAGAAGGGTTATAGCCCGAATTCTTTTAATAATTCATTCTGCTTGTCAAGGTGCTTGAAGTGTTCCTCTGCAATCTTGTTTCTTATCGCGGCTGTGAAGGGCTTGTGCTTTTTTCCCTTGGTGCTGCCGTACAATGCTCTTAAGGTGTGTTCCCATTTCTCTTTTTTCAGTTCAGCGATGTTGTGCCTTATTGAGTCCTTTATGAATTCCTGGAAATTGGCATAGCCTGCAGATTCGGTGAGCTGCTTGCCCTCGGCATAAAGGGATTCTGGCAATCGCACATTAACGAGTCTCGTCTTCATGAATATCATTAAAATATCATTCTAATATCATAAGTATATAAATGTTTCGGCTCTAAAAAAACACAATATTTAAATATTAATACACACGTATACACATAAAGATGTATTAAAAATGAGATTTTCATTGACTAAAAAAGATATTTTGGCCCTGAATCAAGAATTTGAGGATGGTACTTTTCATAATGAAGCCAGTCTTGACTTCGCCTTAAGCTATGCTAAGCGGACCGAGAACTGGACCAAGGCACTGGCCTGGCTTACCCGCGCCATACTTATCGACTATGTTTTTGAAGACGGAAATAAGAGAACTGCAGCATTGCTTATCAAGGCCTATGCAGAATTCCAGGGCTGCGGTGTGCATAACGATAAGCTCGTTAAGCTGATAAAGAAAGTAATATTGAAAAACATCACAAGCATAAGCAGAATTGAGGAGATGATTAAGGATGCAATCAACTAGGTTTTTAAAAGCAGCGAAAAAAATTGCAAAAAGAGACTCAGAAGTGTTTGACACGCTAATGCAGTTTGAGAAAACAAAGAAGATAAGGACCAAGACTAGGCTGAACTTCACAATTGACAAAACAGTGGCTTCTAATTTCAGGAGGTTCTGCAGGGACAAAGGCTATAACATGAGCGCCAAGGTAGAGCAGGCCATGAAAGAAACGCTTGCTCAAAACAAATAGCTTGGCAGAATAATAATAACCACTACGTAGTGATTAAAAAACCGAAAGATTTATAAATAAGAAAGAACATAAATACCTCTGGAGGAATTGATAATTATGAGCCTTGATAAAAAAGTAAGTGATGCGCCTGTAAAGAGAAGAAACTTTCTAAAAAAAACAATTAGCACATTGGGCTCGCTCGTCCTGGCCTGCTACCTGGGAATGGCATGCAAGCCTCCTGTTCCAAAAGTAATAACCTACGATGTAACAGTTCAAGCATCAGATATTTTCACAAACGATTCTTTAGGCGGAAACATCATCCTCAACGGCACAAGCAAGCCTAGCGGAAGCACATTCCAAGTCGAGGAAGGAAAAATCAACACTCTGGATGCTGCCGTAGATGGATACATCTCATCTTACATCGTCGGAAGGAATCAATCAGACCAAGTAATCTACACCAGGGACGCAAACGGCCCTCATGGCACTACAGTAACGCAAAACACTGTCCTTTATGCTTATATCATACCAGAAAACTTTGACATAATCCTGCTGGCCAAATGCACTGGAGACGGCATGGGCACTGTGCAGCACTATGCTGATGACAAAAAAGAGGATATAAAGGTAAAAGTCTGCAGGGACTCCCTGAAAGGCGCAGGCATATTAGATTCTGTAATGAATAATATCTTCAATAAAGTAAACGAAGTGGTTGGGAATAAATTCAATCCTGCAGCAAACAGCATAGTCAGAGCAAGCCTGCTCGAAGGCATAGGAAACGGAGCAACAGACCAGCTAAGCGATGGATTAACAGTGCTGGTGGGAAACTTTGGTTGGGAAAGCCCGAGTCATGGTGAATTTCTTAATGGTAATACTATTTATAAGAGTTCAGTTTTAATAGAACCTACTGAGGCAAATTCGATGAGTATTTTGCTGGAAGAGATAACCCAGGCATTATCAGGCATCAGAGGAGATGGTGGAACTAGTGCCAACCCTTATATCAGTCTTGATGGCTGGTATGCTAATGATGGCGCCAGGGCTATCCAGCTGAACAACTTGCTGCCTATTGGCTTTAAGCTTAGCACAACTGGGATTCCTGCTGTGGTTGTTAACCTCAAGTCTCAGGATGAGGATTCTATGTTTTCCACTTTAAAGCCTTGTTCTCCTGATAGAAGGTATGTGTTATATGAAGGCCGCGAGGGCGCAAGGAGTTCTCGGAAATACAGGCAGAAAAGGTTTTGAGCTTTTTGCTCTTGTCCTAACTCTTATTTTCTGCTTTAGTGAAATTTTGAACTGACAAAGCAATTAGGACCTGGCAGATTAGGTATTAGCATTGTCAGTGCTGACGGCAAGATAAGGAATTATGAGATTGCTTATGCTTTCAGCAAGGAATTCTGAGAATATAAGGGTCGGCAATCAGTTTTAGAATATTATTTCCTCTATCTCTTTTAGTTTTTCAATGTTCAATTGGTAGGCGTCGCCGTATTTGGTTTTTCCGTACAATAAGACTATTTTCTCTTTTATGAGGTCAGCAAGAACATTTTGGGTAAATCCTTTTAGGTGTGGCGGAATTCCTGAAGCTATCCGTTCGTATAAGAGATGTCCTTTTGCAAAGGCCTTATGTGAGTAAAGCTTCTTTAGTATGTTCTTCTTTATTTTCAGGTAATCTGATTGGTTTAATTTTTTCCCCATATCCTGCTTTTAATAATGAGGGCTATATAAGAATTATCCCTCTACTTGTAATTAATAGCCCATATCGGCTAAAAATAGAAATATTTATATATAGGTTAGCCCTATTTACAGCTAGAATGGAAAATCCAACCGTGTTTTTGGGAATATTTGGAAACTCGCCAGTGCTTCGAGTGCTTGACTTCATGGTAGTTAACGAGGACTTCGATTACAGCATGACTGACATAGCAAGCCTTTCAGGCGTCGGATATTCCACGCTCAAACTTTTCTGGAAAAAACTGGAAAAAGAGAAGATCGTGGCCAAAACAAGAATTGTGGGGAAGGCCAAGATGTACAAGCTTAATCTAGCCAACCCGGTCATCAGGAAATTCAGGGAGCTGTATTGGGAAACCACAAGGCAGCACGTGCATGATAGAATCAGCGAGAAAGAGATAACGGTGAAGCATTGAATCATGTTGTTAATAACTCAAATATCATCAGCAATGACGGGAAAATCAGGGACTACGAGATAACTTACACTTTCAGCAAGGAATTCTAAGCATTAACGCAAAGTGTTCATTAGTAATGCAAACATTTGTGCATTGATAATGCAAACAAGTCATTAATGGTTAAATTTAAGAATCTTTCTATAAAAATAGAAAGCTTTATAAATAAAGATTACTATAATCGAAAGCTTATGAAGAAGGCAGAGCAGGTATATAGGGAAATGCTTTACCAATCAATGGAAAAGAACAACCAGGTGCTGAAGCAGTCAGAGCTCTCAAAAAAGCTAGGATTATCCCTCAGCACAGTCAACCTTGCAGTGAAAAAACTTGAAAGGATGAGCGCAGTAAGAATCGGAAAAATGAACTTGAAGGTTATTGACCCAAAAAAAATACTTTATCTCTGGGCTTCTATGAGAAACCTGGAAAAAGACATAATCTACCAAACAAGGGCAGAGATGCCTGTAAGGGAAATTGAGAAAAACCTTCCTGACGCAACCTACGCAGCCTACACTGCCTACAAGCTCAGGTTCAAGGACACGCCTGCAGACTACTCTGAAGTTTATGTTTATGCAGACGAGCAAGAGCTTGAAGAAATCAGGAAAAGATTCCCGCAAAGCCAGAAAAGCCCCAACCTCTACATACTGAAAAAAGACCAGAACATGAAGCTCTACCATAAAACAGGCACAATAGCCCAGATATTCGCTGATTTGTGGAATATTAAGGAATGGTATGCGCGCGAATTCCTGAAAGCGCTGGAAGAAAAAATAAGTCTTGAGAAGTGATAAGCGATGAGAGAAAAAAAAGAATACTGGAACACCCTGCTCACAGAGAAAAGCTGGGAAGCACTCCAAGAGCTGAGAAAAAAATACGACTTCATACTCATAGGGGGATGGGCAGCCTACCTCCTGGCAAAGCAGCAGAAATCAAAAGACATAGACATAGTCGTGAGCATAAAAGAACTTGAAAAGCTCAAAAAAGAAAACATAATCAAGAACGACAGGCTAAAAAAATACGAGCTAAAAACAGGAGAAATAGATATAGACATCTACGTTGAGCACTACTCCCAACTCACCATCCCAGCAGAAGACCTAAAAGAATACACCATATCCACTCAAGGGTTTAAAGTGTCCTGCCCAGAAGCGCTCCTAATACTAAAGCAAGGAGCATACAATGACAGGGAATACAGCATAAAAGGAGAAAAAGACAAGCTAGACATACTATCACTGCTGTTCTTCACAGAGCTAGACCTAAACAAGTACAAGCAATTATTAAAAAAATACAAGCTTGAAACCTATCTTGCACGGCTAAAAAACATCATAAAAAACTTTAAAGAACACCAAGCCCTTGGCCTGACCCCCAGAGAGCTCAAGCTAAAAAAAGAATCACTCCTAGCCAGGACATGATAAGGCAACAGACAAGCATATTCAACTCAAAAAACAACTTACCTTCTGCGAAACCGCAACATTTAAATATTAAATGTTCACTATACAATACAAAAATCTGATAAATTGTTCAGTGAGTGATACACATGGATTACAAAAGCATAATCATGCAATGGAAAGAATTCACCATTCCTGAAGTGCTCCCTCGCCAGATAGACGTAAATATAAGCACTGACTTCATAACCACGCTAACCGGCCCAAGACGAGCAGGAAAAACATATTTTTGCTTCCAGCTCATGAAAACCCTCCTGGAGAAAGGAATGCTAAAAGACAACCTGCTCTACATAAACTTCGAGGATAACAAGCTAATCAATGCGCAGGCAGAAGACCTTGACAATCTTTGGGAAGCATTTCTCGAGCTATCTCAACCAGACGCCAAAAAGCCAACATACCTATTTCTTGACGAGATTCAGGCAGTAAAAGACTGGGATGCGTGGGTACGGAAGATGAACGACACCCAGAAAAACATAAAGCTCATCATCACAGGCTCCAGCTCCAAGCTATTAAGCAGGGAAATATCAACCAAGCTAAGAGGGCGCGTAATCAACAGGGAAATATACCCTTTAAGCTTCAAAGAAACACTCGCATGGAAGAATATAACCTACAACCCCAAAACCATAGCCTACAGCAAAGACAAAATCATAATCAGGAAAATATTCACAGAATACCTGAAAAACGGAGGCTACCCTGCAACGCTCATCCAGCCATCCCTCAAGGAAAGCATACTTCAAAGCTACTATGAATCAATGCTCTTCAAAGACATCGTTGAAAGGCATAATATCAAAGACGTGAAAAAACTAAAAACCCTGGCAAGCCTGCTATTCGAAGCAGTCGCATCAGAAATATCATACAACAAGCTCGCCAACAAACTAAGATCGCTGGGATTCGACATCAGTAAGAACACTATAATAGAGCATATCGCCCACTTCGAAGACGCCTACCTATTCTTTCAAAACCTAAAATATGATTACTCACTAACCAAACAGCTGGGCTCAATAAAGAAAATCTACTGCATAGACAACGGCCTCCTCAACAGCGCCAGCTTCAAATTCACAAAAGATACAGGCAAAATGCTCGAAAACCTGGTTTATGTGGAGTTAAAAAGAAGAAACAAAGCCATCTACTACCATAAAGAAAAGCATGAATGCGATTTCCTGATACAGGAAAAAAACAAGATAACCGCAGCCATCCAGGCATGCGCAGATTTCAACGAGGAAAACAGGGAACGGGAAATCAAAGGCTTGCTGGAAGCAATGAAAGAATTCAAGCTAAAGCAAGGAACAATAATAACTCTGGACAAGGAAGCAGAAGAAACCATTGAAGGCAGAAAGATAAGGATAGTCCCTGCCTGGAAGTGGCTGCTTGAAATCTAAGCCAGAATCCTTTGCAAACCATGCTATTAAAAAATCAACCCATCCTTCAGCACAAAAAAAACTTATATTGTCAAAAATATTTAACATGTGTTAATAACCACAAGTGACAAAATCCCAACATTTTTAAATAATAAATATTCAAATTAATGATAGTTTGTAGAATCCCTAAAAAAACATAAAAATTAAGAGATTAAAAAAATAAGAGGATGGGTGAGAAGCATGAATAAGTCTGTTCTGATAGTGTGGGTATTGTTAGCAGTGTTAGCAATCAGCGTGAGTATTATTCCTTTGGCTTTTGCTGGCGGCAGTTGCTCGTGCACGAGTAGGTGTAATCCTATTCGCACTAGGTCTGGCGATCCAGCTTGTAACCCAACTTTTACAATAGTGGATAATTGTGAGCCTAAACCTTATTATCGATGCGTGCCGGGAGCTGCTTCTGGATTTAGGGATGATTGCGTATGCGTCCTCACTACCTGTATTCCAGAAGCCATGGAATGCTCTGACAATAGTGAGTGCTGCAGCAATAACTGCAACAACAACCACTGCTGCCCAAATGGTTATATATGGAATGGAATAAATTGTCAGGAATATACTCAAAGCTGTAAGTTTTGTCAGGATTATTGGACTCCAACAATCACATCAGGAGATTACTGGGATTGCGTAGGCACGAACGATAGGCGCTGCGGAAAAGACGCGACTAATCCTGCTAATCCTGCTGCAGGAATGATAGTCGAGGGTGAAAGAGATGATTGTGATGTGAATAATGATTATCACTATCGCTGCATAGGAACTGACTGGTATTCCTGTTATGAGATAAGATCACCTACTCCCTGGGTGACTTATAATCTTGCGTCTGGAGAAACCACTCCTGACGAAAGGTGCTGCGACGGCTCGCTGTGGGGCATTGGAGCTCCGATGTGGAGTTATTGCGGAGATGAAAATTGCAACTTGGTATGCGGAGAAAACCAGATTAACTGTCTTGGCGACTGCGGCTACTTATGCTCCTCAGAGGTTTGCTCATTAATGACTGGAGACGAGGATTGTGATGGTGATTGCAATTATGACAGTAGCAGTTGCTCGCACGGAGATAACGATTGCCCTGTGAGCATAACATCTGCTCCAGAAATAAGCAACCTCAACCCTTGTCTCGGAGAAACCATCACTGTAGGATGCACTGCAAGCGTTCCTAATATTAACAGCGTCTTAACAATGATAGATTCTACCAAGTGCTCTTTTATTGGCTGGAACGGAAACAAGGCCAGCTTCGCATGCACAACCAAGCTGACGCCTGGTTCGCAAACCATTAGCTGCGCCATAGACAACACCAAGTCATACCAACAAGGCCTTAACACGACTCAGCAAGTCCTGGTCGGCGGTGCGAATTGCTGCGGCCAGCACTTAAGTGCTCAGGAGTGCGAGAATGATAATGTGTGCGACTGGTGCAACCAGTGCTCAGCCACCAAGTATAGCGGAGGCCAGAGCAGGTGCGTAGCAGCAGGCAGTTGCACTTATTACTGCGACAGAAACCCCTTAGACTTGGTGCTTCCTTATGATTATTGCAATGCAATATGCGACTTAACAGACGCTCTCTGCCCAGAATGCACAACTCCACTGGGTTATAATGGAAGAGGGAATTGCACTGCGACTTGCTCTTGTCAAGGATGCATAGCTACTGAGTGGTGCGGTGATGGATTGGTTAATGGCAATGAAGAATGTGAAGGCTCTTCTTGCAAGCCAAATGAGACTGGCAAGATATGCAATCCATCTACCTGCAAGTACGAAGCAGCAATTCCAGAAGCCAACTGCACTGACAACATAGACAATGACTGCGACACAGTAATCGATGGAAAAGACAATAACACCTGTAAAGAAGGCCAAGGCGTGCTGGGAAGCAATAACAGGGGCTGCGATGACGGCGTGGACAATGATGCTGACATCCTCGTTGACGTGGATGATGATGGCTGCTGTGACAGGTGCATCAGCATGGGTCTTCATTTTGACACCACAGACAGGAGCACTTGCGGAACTCCTGACTGCAATTGCGGGACAGAAAAATTCGAATGGGAAAACACTGCCCAGCAACAGCAGTACTGCTGTGGAGATGATGCATTTGAATTCTACAAGACCAACCCGGTCAACCCATCGGTTGCTGGCTGCTGCAATGACTCATCCCGCTGCGTAGACGAGAAAGGTAATTGCCAGATAGGAACAGAAGAATTATTCGGCCTATGCACCAATAGCCAAGACGACGACTGCGACGGCAAAATAGATATCAACGACACCAACTGCACAGGCATGCTCACAGGCATAATCTACAAGGAAGGACTGCAGCCACTAGCAGGAGCTATTGTCAAAGGAAGTCTCCCAGGCACACCTTATGAATCACAAGCCATAACAGGGCCAGACGGAAGATACACCATACCCAACGCCCTGGTCGGAGAATACCCATTCATAGCAAGCAAGGTAGGCTACGATGACAACGTGACCATAATAAATATCATATCCAAAGCAACTGCAACCAAAGACTTCACACTAAGAAACGGCAGCTGCCACTATGATTGCACAGACTACTACGGCAACTGCAACCCGGCCTGCCAAGGCTTAGACTTTGGAGCAGGAGAAACCTGCACCTTCATAAGCACCATATGCTACAACAGGCCCAAAGGGTTCATAGCCACCTACAAGGATGCCGACCAGAAGATAACGCACGAATACGCCTGCTGCGAAGGACCAGAGAGAACCTACTCCACTATACAAGCCAAGGTGACAGGAAACATAGAGAACGTTTACGACTACAAATTCACAGTGCTCGTAGGCGGTCAGAGGCGAACGCTACACGTACTGTATTGGAATAAGTAAAAAAATAGTTTGAGAAAAAACTAAAAAATTATTTTTTATTATTTAATTTTAAAAAAGAAATAAATGAAAAGAATTCATAAAGCTGCTTGTGGTGTTGCAATACGGATTACTAACCTGTGTAAAAGCCTACTTTATGCATTAATATTTGAACTCCATTTTCTTTCTCAAATTTAATAAATTTTTCAAGCAACCCCTTATTGCGCTTATATGCTGGCCTACTAAATTTTTCCTCAAACATAGCTTCTTTATTGTTTTGTTTTGCTAAATAATACTCCATCCAAATAGCAAAGCCTTCATACAAGCCAAGGTTTTCTTTAAAGAAGCTTACGATTTGTTGCTGTTTTTCAATATATTGTTTAAAATAAGGACTTCGATTGTCTATACTTATCATTTTCTTATCCGGTAATTGCACTAAGCCCAAAATCTTTTTCTCTAACTCTATCAAATCCTTCTCCAAAGAAACTAAAATCTTCCCTTTCTTAGCATGTTCACAGAATAATCCATGCCCAAAGTACTCATGCAAGAAATTTATTTCTAAAAATTTGCATTGTTCTAACAGATGAGCCTCTAAATTCCTGGGTAAATAAACCCCTTCTGACAGGCAGTCGATATCAATAGAATGACATAAAATTTGCCATTCAGCATTATTATATAAGTGAAAAGTTGTTTTAACAGGGTTAATATTAAATTCAGATTCAATGATTTTTGAATTGGTTAAAGCGAACTCATCAATTTCCATTTTAATATTCTCCTATTTGGTTGCGCACATTTCTTATATGATTTTTTAAAATCCTTTAAATTCTACAAACTCTTTCATCAGATCCAAGTAAGAATCTCTACCCTGGTCCGACCTTATGACTACAATGATTCTTTTTTGTCCATAAAATATGTCGATTTCATACTTGTCATTTGCAACCTGTTCAAATGTGTCGGTCACATCCTCTAAATTCAAAGAGTTGTCTTCATACTCATATAAGCTTCCTGGTTTTTCTATGTGCAATTTTTCCAAAAAAGCAGAAAGGAAGGCAAAGAAAGTTAATTGTTTATCAAAAACATAGTAACTTTTTTTCCCTTCGCTTCCCAATCCGAAAAGTTTTATCTTTTTGCATATTAATTGCTCATTGATTTTCTTTTCTTCTTTCCTAAATTTTTCCCAGCATTCTTCGCACATTAGGTCATATATGCCATCCCCAACTGAATCAAGATCAATATTTGGATTAAAACAGGCATTACATTTATTATAAATCTCCTTGGCTTTTTTTAACATGGCTTTCTCTTTTTTTACCCATTTTTCATGTTCGTTCATTTAAACCGCCTCCTGAATTAAAAAATAAAAAAATAAAAGATTTTGGTTGGCTAAAACTCACTAGTCATTCTTCCAGGTCCTCTGTCGTGATGAATGTAGGTGTTAAGCCTAGCCCCTCGCATACCAGGAATATCTTCTCCTATTATGAAGGTGTTCCTTGAATTCTTTTCTAAATCTAGGTAACAACCACCGCTTAGTCTAGGGTTGATATCAGTGTATGAAGGCCTCAGTTGTCTTTCAGTCCTTCTGATACAGGCATCCATATCGAAGCCGTTACAGAGAGTTGTTAATCCCGACGTATATATACTTGTTGCTTTGTTTACGCTTTTCTGCTCGACTTTTGGCTCGAGCTTTAGCATCTGTTCTAATTTTTGTTCCATTTTGTTTTTCCTCCTTTAATTTTTTTTAGTTGAAGATGATTCTTTCAAGTGTTGTTGGCTTGTAGTCTTCTATCTTTGAGTTAATGTTGCCTGGCAGAATCATTCTTTCTCTTCCTATTCCGGGAAGTTTGTAAGCCAGATCATTCACATGCCTTCTCTGATAAATGCTCGGAAAGTAATTTCCGAATTGCTCTGGCTTTGGCTGAAATCCTTCTGGTGGTAAGCCAGGGTTGGGTAGGCTCATTGGTAGTGGTGGTATGTATGTTTGCATTTTTTTCATTCCTCCTATAGCTCTCGCTAATTCGTGTTAATTCTTCATTTCGAATTTTTCAGAGAAACCTTTTTGGTTTCCACTTCCGTCGCAAGTCTTTTGCTTAAAGCGGAATGTTTACAAGTTAGATGAAGAAAGAAATATATATAATTTTTCCTTATAATATATATAACTGTATATAATTACATAATATAAGAAAAATAATAATAAGAAAAGAATTTTATCTTGCCTGCTCTGAGCCCATTCCCTTGTTCCTGAGCCCTCTGCTCTTCTTGCCTGCGCTGGTCAAGCCTCTGAACACTCTGCCCTTCTTCTCAACTAATCGCCTGAGGTTTATATCATTCAGGATGTTCGGGTGATGCCTGTCAACCATGATGATTTCATACCAGTAATGCGTTCCGTCTTCTCCCGAGTAGTAAGAGTTGAGGACTTCGCAGTTGGTGAACTTCCTCGCTGCTTTCTCCTCTGCGATTTGCTGGTAGTTCTTGTCAAGCACTAATTTGAGCCTGTTGGCTTTTGGCCTTCTGCCGCCCAGCTCGTGAGGCCTCATCTTGCCTCCGCGATTGACTCTCTGCCTTACTATGATGAAGCCCTGCTTGGCCTTGTAGCCCAGGCTTCTCGCTCTGTCAATCCTAGTCGGATGCTCTATCCTGATAGTTATTGGCTGCTTTCTCCAAAGAATAAGCCTTTGCCTCTGGATTTCTCCAAGATTTTTCTTCGGGCTCTTCCAAAGGTCTCTCACGTACTTGTACATTCCCATTTTAATTAGCCTCCATTATTATTCATTCAAACTTCAGGTTCAGGCGAGCTAAACCCACATCCCTGAATTAGACGATAGAAAAGGGAGAGATTTATAAAGGTTGCGCTAACTGGGAGCGCGTTTAAAAAGTCACCACTTATCAATAGCCACTTAAGCGAAAGGTTTAAATAAACGCCTTTATTCCTGGATAAATCAGGAGTTTGGAGGAAGATAAAAATGTCTGACTACAATAGATATCATGAAAGAATTCTATTACAGTATATGTTTAAATCCAGCGGATACGGTTTTGGTGATAGCCTTAAAGACTCTGATTTGGAGATAATTAGCGGCTTGGCAGAGAAAGTAAGACAGGGATTAAAAGAAACTAAATTAAAGCATTCTGGCGTAGTCGTCAGTGTTGACATAAAGCCTGACATTCATCTTAGTTATTTTGAGGTGTTACTAAAACAGGGCCATGAGCCGGTTCTCTCAGATAGGGCGACGGCAAAAGTTCTTAACTCTGCTAGGGACTCCTTTATTAAAGTTGCTGGAAAACCAACAGGCGTATATTACAATGACGAATTTTAGATTTTCTAAAGAATGGAGAGAACACAGGGCACTGGATCTTTTCTTGTGGTGAAATCATAGGGCAAGATGCAAATCTAGGTGTGGAAGTAGAGTTTGAGGATGGCGGGGATATTACCTTCAAAGGCCAGACAACCGGCTACTACCTTCCTTACTTCAAACTCGAGGAGAAAAATGAAATATTTTATTCAAAACTTCGTGAAGATATGCGAAGATAATAGCCTATTTTATTCTTGATTTGTTCAGCAATTTAAACTAGCAATTCTTTTTTCACAAATTATTTAAGAAACCTCCTCTTTTCTTTTTCTTTGAAGAGGTTTTTGCAGTGGAAGAACAAGGGCAAAGCAATTCTACAGAACTAGGCGGTAACATCACCCTGGTTGGTTTCAAGGCGATTGACAAGGCCGAATTAGTGATTGTGAAGAAGATTGTGGGCAGCTACACAAGGAAGCTCAGCGACACTGTACCTGGGTTTGAGAGCATCAGCTTGAATCTTAAGCCCATACACAAGACAGAGGAAGGCCATCCCAAGTATGAGCTTCACGCAAAGGCGATTATTAATGGCAAGCCTTTAGCATCAGAAGTGGTGGAGAGAAACTTATTCATCGGCTTGGATGCAGTCCTAAGCAAGACTTTTGAAATGGCTGCGAAAGACAAGGACGATCGGCGCACATAGTCGCAGTACCGAAATGATTCTTATATTCTTTGAGATAAGTACAGCTTTCTGGGATTAAATGCTCTTTTCATGACAAAACACTGGTATCAACTCTGAATTCTGTTAAAAATAATACTGGAATAAGTAACCACTTATAAGTGATAAAAAATCGAAAGATTTATAAATAGAAACGCTCCTAATCTCCTACAACACAGAGAGGGCGTATAAAGAAAGTATTAAATTGAGGAAAGTGAATTAAAATGCATTTCAATGGTTCAAAGCAACATAAGATAATAAATTCTAGGGAAATTCTTGATTATCAACAATTAGAGCCATGCGAAGTTTCCTTCCTCGAAAAGATAATTATGCCAGAGCTTTCCAAATACACTAGGCACGAACAAGAGATAATACTCAATAGGTTCAAAGGAGTAGTTGAGAACAGAAACAACTACGCCTCTCCTTTTCCAATTGACAAAGAATATGACAGAACAATTATCAAGGCAGAAGGGGTGCGAAAAGTCAGCAACTCGTTAGATATGACAAGGCAATTAGTGCTTGGGATAATATCACGAAAAAATGAAGTAAGGGAAAGAAGCTTTGAGTTATACCAAGAAGAAATACTCGATCAAATAAGGGCATGTATTAAGCCCGAAAGAATCTTCGCTCATGTAAATGGTCACCTGGAAGGGGAGCCTAATGCCCAGAAGACAGAAGCCATCCTTGACATACTCAGCGATAAAAGCATTACCAACAATAGCCGGCTTGATGAAATAATCGTGTTCTTAAGAAACGGCCTACGCAATCCAGACACAATCACAGAATACCAATCCCTCGTAGCGAGGCTTAACAAAAGGACCATTGATTTATCAAGGTCTTATGGAAAACACGGTTGTTGCGCGTTCTGGGGAACAGGCGAGCAAAATATAGAATACCAATTGGACTTGAGCTCCAGGTACCACGCATCCGTACTTTACTTGGCAGACCCTGAAATAGGCTTGCTGTTTGACCATGTCGAATACAAGAACGATCTTGGTTTGCCTGTCGGAGTCGTAATCATGGCTTCAATGCTTGGCAAACCAGCACACAGCAGTTCTCAAAAAGAAGAAAGGATATTGCTAGTTGACTCTACTGAAACATATCGCCCAAAATATGACACGAGATTCCCTGACCAGCCATTGAGGGAGATGAAGAACGACATCTGGAGGAGAATAAATTATAATGCATTATTCAAGATCGCAGAGGATATTGGCGCTGAAAAGATTTTTTATAATCCTGTCTTCTGGAACGAAGGAGGCAATACCTTCACAAATTACTTCTTAAAGCGAGCTCAGAATGAAGGACTGGACCCAAAAGAAACCATTATGCACCTAAGGAAAGAAGGCGGAAGAAAATTCATCCCGCCCTACTACTGGGACCCGTTTGGCTTCTTCCTCGACTGCATCATTCCAAAGGATTCAAAGCATTTCTGTGGCGAACACGCAATAAAAGGCAGCTATGACGGAGAAGGCACAGCCAAAGGCTGGGTTATTGAATTAGCTAAAAAAGGAGTAGTGGAAAAAGCAGTGGAAAAAGTGCTACATTTCCTTGGAATTAAAGGACAAAATGAGCATGAGCAAAAGGTAATAAATTTATTAAGAGAAGCAGGGATAAAATCAAAATTTAGCATAAGATATAATAAAATAGAAACGCCTGAAGGGTATCCCGGGGCAGAAGTGAGCATAGAAACAGGAAAATCAAATCTGTTTAAAATTGGAAGTCCAGAAGTATACGTTTTCTGTCCCAACACAAGATATAAAGAAGTTAGAGAAGGAGTGACAATAGAGAATCTGTACCCGGAAAAAGATTTAGGGCTTGCCGGGATAGTAATAACATTCAATGAAGAGAGTAAAAAAGCAGAAGCTGACAGAATAGCAGGCATATTAGAGAAATATGTATCAAGTGTTCAACAACAGGCAAACGGCGACAAAGTCATACCTGTTGAGGTTATGAGTGTGAAAGATTTTTATGTTGCCGGAGGCTACAGGGGGCACTTCAAGAGATTCGCACCACCAGATTTTACCACGAGATTAGTTAACAAAATGGAAAAGAAGAATATTAGAAAAGAATACCTGAAAGAAAAAACCCCTGACAAGATATATCAAGAAACCGATATTTAGATTAGATAATAATACTTTTTATTATTTTTTATTTATCATTAAAAAAAGTTAGAAGAAACCTAATTGGTCAGGATTAAAAAAACAAAGAGTTAACAACATGAAAAAAAAAGATGAAACTGGAAATGAGAAAAAACATAATCCTGTGATGATAAGAGATGCGAACAAGAAAGACCTTGACGGTATAATCGAAGTCGAGAATGCCTGTTTTCCAGAAGGAATCCGCTACTCACGGGAAAAAATAGCAAGCAGGCTAAACAGCCAAAAAGATTCTTCTCAGCCTGAAAGAAAATACTTTGTTGCTGAACAAAAAGGTAAAATCATTGGATATGGCGAGGTAAGCTTACAACATCCTGAAATGACGCTATTCGGCAATATTAGCGTAGTTGAGAAAAACATCGGAAAGATTGATGACGTTATTGGAGCGCTAATAAGCACAGGAGTGCATCCCTCGCATCAAGGCAAAGGGATCGGTTCGCTTATACTTGAAAAAAGGCTGGAATACCTGAAAAGCAAGGGGATTAGACAAGTCTTTACGCATGCCTGGCCTAATGGCGGATTTATCAGGCTAGCCAGCAAATTCGGATTTAAGGAAATACGAGAATGGAAAGGCCTAGCATATTGTGATGGAACCAAGGCAATTTTATTTTATAAAAGTTTGAGCTAAAGGAAATAAGAAAAGCATAAGAAAATATAAATAATCATAAAAATGGTTTAAAAATGGTCCAATTAATAAATCAAAATAGTGATGAATCAAGCAAGAGCCATGCTAATAGGTTTGAATGTAGCCAGATATCTGTAGGTGACAAGCACGGTTACAGGGCGCACACACAAGATCATTTCAAGGAATTTGATTTGTCCATGATAAGAATTGACCAGACAGGTGATTCTTGGATGAATGATTACCTGCAAAAACTTCATCCGCAATTAAACCAGCTAAGTGGCTTCGTCTGGGTGCCTCCTTTAGTTGATCCTGAGTTTGGGGAATCAAAAATAGTAAAAGTGATAAGAACCGGCGGCAGGACATATCGCCTACCAAGTGAGCTTACAGGAAGGATATTCCTGGATCTTGCTTCACTGGGATGGTCTGATGGGAATGTAAGCCAAGAATTCTTTCCTGAAATCAAAGGAGGCGGAACACTTCTAGAGAATGCAGGGTTATCAATTCCTAAGCTGAAATCAGTTGCAAAAGAACTGGCAGAGCAAGGCTCTCCTAGCCTTGAAACCTCACTTAAAAAGGTTTTAAGCCGCTTCCATGAGGGTTCTGAATATCTGGGCATGAGTGCCAAGATTGATTTAGGACGGCCTAAAGGCTCTCAGTTCAAAAAATATTCTGAACACAGCAGGGAAGTCACAACCATCCTGTTAAATAATTTTCCTGTTAAATTCACACCCTTGTTATACATGGCAGAACTTCCTGTAAGGGTGATGGAAAGGATAAGCATCCTTAATAAGGCATTAAATGCTGATGAGGAGCTTTTCAATGCAAAAAAATATACCCAGGAAATCCGCCTCACACCATCAGATGTGCGAGCAATATATTTTGATAAAGCCAAAAATGACAGTGAATTAATCAGGCTTTGCTCAAATGTTAGCCGCGACCCTCAAATATTAGAGGCTGTCATCAAACACATGATTCCTGATTCTGCAAAATACATGGAGTTGCTAGCCAGCCACACATATAGAAATGATAAGGGAGAATACTGCTGGGTTAAAACAGGCGATATACACCTAGCATGGTACAAATTTGACGCACCTGACTGCTGGGATGATACTGAAGCATCAGACTATTGCAATAACAAGCCATTTGCATGGTACCTCGCAAAGGACATCACTGTAGCGCCAACAGGTTTTTGGTTCACTGACCTTGAAGGCATCGGTGCTGGAACTGAGCTTGAGAAAAGCGCAGAACTGTTTGACCTCAGGCGGAAGCAGAGAATTTATGCCCTCTGCGTCTTAAGGGACTTTCACAGAGTAATTACGCAGTTCAGAATAGGATGCCAGATGTATGCTGGACAACAGGTTTCACAAAGTCAAAAAAAGGATATTCAAGAAAACACCATTGATCAGATGGTCGTAGAGATGAATCAGAGTGGCAGCGTAACTGTTGAAAGGAAAAAAGGCTCTTTTCACGTGAATGTTCTGTACTCACAAATGAAAGGGGTTGAACCCTTGTTCAAAATCCCAGAAAAGAATATTATGAGGCGATATTGAAGTTTGGTTCTAGAACCAGAGCGAAACGCGATACTATTAGCAACACATCTTGGGTCAGAAAAATTATCAGAAAATAATTCGCTCACCAACATTTTATCATTAAATCTTTTTCTTTGCAGCTAATTCATGAGTTGTCGGAGTCTTTTCTTTTATTTCTTTCCCATGAGCTTCTTTCTTCTCTTCATTTTTAATCTCTTCCTTCTTCACTTCTTCCTTTTTCTCTTCCTTCTTCTCCTCACCCTTGACCAATTCTTCCTTCACTCCCAGCTTTGCTGCGAGCTTGTCTTTCATGGTCTCAGGCTCTTTCTTCTTGGACGCAATCTTCACTGCCTCCTTGAATTCAAAGCCTTCAAGCTCTGCCTTGACCACACCATCTTCCTTGATAGCGTGAACCTTGACGTGGTGCGGAGGATTCTTAATGCCGTGCTTCCACATGTGCTCGTTCAGGTGCATTCCGAGCTTCACATCATCTGACTTCATGTGCTTCTCAAGGAATGCCCTCAAGTCCCTGATAGCCCTGGGAGTCTTCTTATGCTTAGCAATCTCCCTGAATTTCTTTCTGAGGGGAACATTATAGCTGCGTTCAAGCTTTTCCTTTGGTTCTTTTTTTGCCATGGTATCAACCTGGTAATTATGATAATCCTCTGCTATGATTATGCCTTAATCTTAATCCTTCGCCAGTTCCTCTTAACGACTGTGTGCCTTCCAGGGTGAATCCTCCTGGTCTTGCCATAAATCTTAGGCACAGTCCAGTAAGGAGCCCATCTAGTCTGCTTTCCTCGCTTGATCAGCCTCTTCTTCTTTGCCCTTGGCTTGTAGCGTGACATCTTTATTCAACCTTTTTCTCAGCATTCACAGCTGAATCTTCTTTCTTATCAACATTATTATTTTCAACGCCTTCTTTTTTATGCTCTTCCTTAACTGCTGCTGGCTTTGATTCTGTTTTCTCTTCCTTCTTTTCTTCTTTTTTCTTCAACTCTGTTGAAGTGCTCAAAGATTCATCTTTGGCACTCAAAGGCTTTGCCTTTGAAGATTCAGAATCTTTTTTTGATTCTGTTTTCTCTTCCTTCTTCAGAAAACTTTTGTTCCCAAAACTTTCGGTTTTGGGTTCAGAAACCAAAAAGGATTTATCTTTTTGGTCCAGAAAACTCTTGTTTTCTGAAATCTTTGATTTCTGTATTTCTGAACCAGCAAGTTTCTCACTTGCTGTCTTCTCAACGTGCTCTTTTTTCAGAAAACTTTTGTTTTCTGAACCAGCAAGTTTTTCACTTGCTGTTTTCTCAGCAACAAACTTCTGCCTTGGCTTCTCAACAGCCTTAGCAGCCAAAGCCAATAATGACTCAGCCTTGCTTGTTAGCACTCTGCCCCTGTGCAAGCCTTTCTTCTCCTGCTTTAACAAGCCTGCGCTTTCCAATTGCTGAAGAATAACTCTGATAATCTTGCCAGAGCCCCTATAGAAATGCTCAGGAGCAACTCCTCTGTTCTTCCTGCCGCCATACTTGGTTCGCAGCTTAGAAACACCGACAGGGCCCAGCCTCTTAACTTTCATGAGCACGCTAGCAGCGCGCATATACCACCAGTCCTCATCAACAGGCGGCCTCTGCTTGAACACTCCTGTCCTTACGAACTCAGCCCACTCAGGCTTCTTAATCATGACCTTTAACTTGGGTGCGAGCGCATCTATCAACTCTGATTTCGAAACATTCATGATGATTACCTTTAATATTCATACAAATATGATACTCCTATACAGAAACTCTCTAAATCTCTAAACCCATATCACCGAATAAATAAGTTGTTTATAAAGATTTCGCTTAGGGGTAGGGGCGAAATCTCAAAAGCAAAGCTTTTGTAGATTACGATTTTTATCTTTGAAATGCGCCCTTCTGATTAATTTATCTAAGATGTCGCGTTGCCATTGGCGCAAATCCATACCTATGCTCAGTGCCTTTGCTCTTAGAAACCGTAACAACCTCATCAAGCATTTTTACCTCTTCCAACGAGTGCAGAATCCTCTTGGTTGTTTTGTAAGACACGCCTATGAAATCACTCACATGGCGCACCCTATCAAAACCAGGGCCATCATGGTTTAGGGGGACAGAATTGGTTAAGTAATAGTTATTGAAGAACTCAAGAATGCGCTTCATGGCAGGGCTAACCTTTACTCTTCTGTAATTGATCTGCTCTATAAGCAGCTCCAGGTCGTATTTCTTCCCTTTCATAAGCTCGGGGAATTCAAGCGCATTAATAAGTTTTTCTCTTGAAAAAAGTTGCCTTGACCACCCCGTATGTGGCAACCCCCGGTCAAACAGCCGCACTGCAAACCCTTGCCAATAAGGCGTCGGCTTTGCAGTTGCTGTTGGTGCTCAGAAATTCTAAATTTCTGGCACCACAAGAGCTTGCTCTTGTTGGCTGTGGCAACTTTTTTTATTGAGTTATACTTATCGAAACTTTTAAATACATGGATTACAGAAAAAGATTTAAATAGTTGAATAACAGGTTTTAAGGAGTTTAAGATAATTTAATATATAAAATCATCAAAGAGGTGTTGTGATGAACAAGAAAGCTTCTATGGAATTAGGCATTAATGCGATAGTCATACTGATAATAGCCTTGGCATTGCTTGGCTTGGCAATGGCTTTTATAACGAATCTTTTCAAGGGCGGCCAGAGCAAGCTTGGAAGCCTTATTGACAGGACTGACTTGCCTGTGCATGCAGATGCTACCAATTCTCTTGTGTTCGATAATTCAGACGTCACTGTGAAGGCGGGCAAGAACACCAAGGTGGTTATTAGCGTTTACAATAGTGACTTTGGCGCTAACGACGTATTGGTGGAGCTGATGGGTTGCGTGGATTCCACAAATACTGAAGTGGAAGCAGGATTCATTACATTGGCTGCTCCAGTCCAGCAAATCCCTCTTGGCACTGATGGAGGATACAAAGCAATAATTACTGTGAGTGGCGACGCTAATCCTGACAATTATATATGCACTGTCCGGGCTAGCGGAGGCGACGGTATTGTTTCAAACCAGTTATTCGTTAATGTTGTGCGTTAGTATTGAACAATGAAATTAATAAAAGCAAAAGTAATCATAAGATTATAAAAAAAAATATTTTATAAAAAGAGGGGTGGTTTTTTATGGCAAAAATGAAGAGGCACATGACTCATGAGGAAGAATTTGATATTATGAAGCTGGTGCTGGACAAATTCTTGTGGCTCGGCGTTGGCATAATGGCGTTCGGCTTTTACAAGATGATAACTTTGAGCGAGAACCTCGGCTATGGCTTGTCAATACTCGCAGGAGGAGCTATTATCCTGATAATCTTCATGATAATAATCATCAGGGAGTACAATTTTCTCGGCAGAGCATAAACAGACATGTTATCTGATATGCAGGAATAAGAGGGCTGGAGATGATTAAGAAAGCGCTTTTTGTTTGGCTAGTAATCATTATTGTAGTTGCTAGCGCATTATTAATTGCTGGCTGCAGCAAGGCTGAGTGCAAGAAGAACAGCGACTGCACGCCTGTCAATAAGTGCTTCACTGCCAAGTGCGTAGACGGCAAATGCTCCCAGACGCCAAAGTCTGATTGCTGCGGCAATGCCAAGTGCGAAGAGGATTCTGGAGAGACCAAGTGCAGCTGCAGCCAGGACTGCGGCAAGTGCTCTGGCAAGGTAAAGTACACAGTAGCCACGACAAGAGGGAGCAAGTCAGTTAATGCAACGTACGCAATTTACAAGTGCGAGGACAATAAGTGCATCGTTGGAGTTGACGAAGCTCAAGTCAATGAGCTCAAGCTGGCCAACAACATTGACGAGAGGAGTGGCTTCAAAGCAGAAGTCCTCACCACCCTGAACAATCCCTTTGACACGCGCACAGCCAGTGCCAGCGTCCGAGTCCTACTGACAGACATCAACCCCAATGTAATGGGCGCCATCACCTTCACTAGGATACAAATACTTGAAGGCAGCGAGTTGCTCGGAGAAAGCATCATAAGCCAGCAGCTAGGCACTGTAGGTGAATCATTCACAGAAAGCCTCAGCCTGGCCAGCGCCCAGAGCCTGGTCGAGGAGAGCAAGACCCTGGATGTAAAAGTTGATTACGAGTACATCTTTAATGACGGCAGAGGGGACGTCGTTAAGAGGGCTTACGCCAAGAACAGGATTACAGAAAAAATAATGCTTGTTGTGCAGTAAAAGCCATTAAAAAAAGAGCAGTGAGCAGGATGAAAAAGGCCAGCATGGAATTAAGTGTTAATTTTCTTGTCGTCATGATTGTTTCGCTCGTACTCCTGGGCATAGGAGTTGCTCTCATGGCCAAGTTTCTCATCCTAGGAGAGAAAATGCCTGCTGCAGTTAATGAACAGCAAAAAACCATGCTAGAGCAAGCATTGAATGAAGGAGCACTAATAGCTGCCTTCCCGTCCATACTCACAGTCGCAAGGGGAGGAAAAGCTGACTTCGGCATTGGCATCAACAACGAGCTCGGAGTTGATAATAGCTTCAGCATATTTGTTAGCGAAGGCAACTGCAAGCCAGATATGCCTGAGCAACTAAAGAAACTTTACGTTGCAGGTCCTCATGATATAAATAACAACGCCCATGATTATGTGCCTGTAAGGATTACTGTTCCGAGAAGTGCTACCAAGGGCACTTGCGTCTTCACAGTATATGTTTGCAAGACAGGAAGCTGCTCTGCAACATCCCTTTCAACCGACCGCTACGGCGATTTGCAGACTTTGCAGTTGAATGTGAAATAGAAATAATTAAAATTTTCTTTTCACGGTATTAAATCCCTTAATGCTTTCTCATGGTTGGGCGCCAGGTCTATTCCTGATGCTATGAGCACTCCGTCTGCTCCTAATTCCATTGCTTTTGCAACGTCTTCCTTGTTCTTTATGCCTGCTCCCACCAACAGCTTTATTCCGTGCTGCTCTTTGATGTCATGCACTGCCTTGGTTATTATTTCAGGCTTTGCCTTGCTCACGCTAATGTCGCCGCCAATGAGCGAGGGAGGCTCTAGTGCTATGAAGTCAGGCTTCATGTGAGCAACCCTGTTGGCTTTCATAGGAGAATTAGCGCAGACCACTGTTGTTAAGCTTACATGCTTAGCCCTCTTAACGCTCTCCTCTAATTTAGGCATTGGAAGCTGGTGCTCAGAATGATTGAGCAATGTGCCAGTGGCTCCTGCAGTCTTAATCATTTCAGGCAGTATGCTGCCAGTAAAGCGTCCAGGCGGGTAATAAGAGTCAACGTGCTCTGCATAAACAGGAATGCTGACTGCCTTGCTAACCTCTTCTATGTCAGTAGCAGCAACAGCAACCCTGATGTCAGTGCCTGTCTCATAAGCTACTTTCTCGCAGATCTTTGCAAGATGCACAGCCTCTGCTCCAGTGCTGCTAGGATAAGTCTTGAAGTTCACGATAATAATTGGGTGCTTGTGCATTTTAGTTTAGTCACCGATAAAAAAATTGCCTCAGCCGTCACAGTCACCATGAACGAAGACGGTTTTTTCGTCGAAGTGAATGGTGATGGCTAACGCGACAGGGGTTGCTCCACCCGGGATGTCGCGGGCAATTTTTTAGTTTAGTTATTTTTTGTTTTTTGAATTTTAAAACGAACGAAATTTCTAGGCGCCTCAAGCCGGCGGGGCTTATTTGACTTTTGGTTTGTTCTCTCTCTTTTTATTTCTTTGTATTCTGAACAAGAAGTAAATGCTCACAATAACCATTAATATGCATAAGTATTGCCCTCCGCTCAGGTCCAGGAATCTTGGGTCGTCGCGCCAGAAGGTGATGATGAACCTTAGCACGCCGTATAATAAGACAAAAAGCCAGAAGATTATGCCATCCTTAAGTTTCTTCTTTATCTCCTTGTTAAAATAAAGTATGCTAAGGGTTATGAAGACCACAAGGTTCTTTAATGCCTCGTACAACTGGCTTGGATGCCTGCAACCATCATAGCCTGGGAAAACCACGCACCATGACACATGGGTTTTTGTACCAACAAGCTCTCCGTTAATGAAATTAGCAATCCTGCCGAAGATGAGAAAAAATGATAATGGGAGAACCATGAAGTCTCCGAGCTTGTAAAAATTTACCTTGTGCTTTCTGCAGAATATCAAGCCTGCAATTATTGCTCCGACTAGTCCGCCGTGAAAGCTCATGCCTCCGTGCCAAACCCTGAAAACTTCCAAAGGATCTGATAAGAGAGTGTGAGGATAGTAAAAAATAAACAGAAGAACCCTGGCGCCAACAATTGCGCCGATGATAAGGTAAAGTATGAAAGAGTCTGCTTTCTCAACAGTGAAGTTCTTTATCCCACCATTCTTTGCAACCCATCTCAAAAGTAGGTAAGCAATGAGAAACCCAATGGCATAGACAAGGCCGTAGTACCTTATCTCAAAAGGGCCGAGAGTCAAAATTTTTTCAACCCAATTATTAGCGAATAGTTTAATGAAAAACAATATCAAAAATGCAAAAAAAAGTGAGCATATCGGAACAAAAATAAAACGAACAAGTTTATGTCTCGGTTTACATAGCAATTTGAATTTTAAAAATAAAAAATTCAAAAGGAACAAAAACAAAATGAAAAGAACTACATAAATCAGATAGAATACTTTTAACTTAAGCACCCACGGTATGTTGGCCAGCACTGGGTTGATGTTGTGATAAAACATTTTGAAGATATAAAAAAATCGTTGTGTTTATAAATTTAGTTGAAAGATTCCTTTATGAAAGAAAATAACATCATCCGGAACCGGAATAAGAAAGAGGGTCGGTCTGATACTGTTTTCCATCAGGCGCAGTGAAGCATGCTGTTGCCCACATCACATAAACTGATCCGTCATGTTCGTTTAAAGTATCTTTAATTTTCATTATAGAATCAGGGGCAGGATGAAATGTTTGATATTCATAACCTTCAAAAGATAATGTTCTTGTAACTCGGTCAATCTTTAGCGCAACTCTTTTTCTTATAATGGTCCTCCTAATAGGTAGCTTATAAACCTTGAATTCACCTTCAATTTCATCCAAGTCAGAAACATTTAGCATAAAAGGTGTAGAGAATTCTCTTTGTCTAGCGGTTTTTATTGAGTGAAAACAGAATGGAAATGAATGATGAAAGTGTATATCATACTGGCATGATTTCTTTTCCAAAAGCAACTGCAACTTGTTCATATCCTCAGTATACCCTGCGGGAAGGTTCAGAACGCCTTCAAGAATTAATTGCCCATCCTTCCCAAAAAGCATGGGAGCGTTTAGTTCAATGATTCCTTTCCACGCTTCTGTTTGGTTTGATTTTTGCAAATTCAGATTGGCACTGCCAACTGTGATTGAGCGGCCATAAAAACGCTTGTTCTGGCGTTCTTCTTTTTCTTCTAGTGGTTTTAATATTTCTTCAATTCCCATTTTTCATTCTTTAAGGTTATGACTTAATATGTAAAAAAGAATACTGGTTCCTTTATAAACATTTCGAATATTTTACCACTGATGAATAGAGTCATATAACAGTTCAATAACCAGAGTAAAAAATATTACTTGAAAACAGCAGTTATCTTCTTCTTGAAGTCTTCCTCGTACATTACTCCGAGGACTCTGTCGACTTCTTTGCCGTCTTTCATGAAGACAATTGTGGGTATGCTTCTGACAGAATAAGCGCTGGCTGTTTCTGCGTTGTTGTCAACATTGACCTTGTAGAAATTAATTCCCTTGACTTCCTTGCCTACTTTCTCAAATACTGGCTTCATCATCTGGCAGGGGCCGCACCAGTCTGCGTAGAAGTCAATCACTGCCTTGCCTGTCTTTGTGTTCTGCTTGAAATTATTCTCATTAAGCTCAACAGCCATCTCACACACCCCTTAATTAATCCAATAAGATGATTTATTTTTATCTTATCAATAGATTATTTTTCTTTTCATCTTTAAGAAAGAACCATTTAAAAAGATTGTTGTGACAAAACAATTATTATGGATACGCTAAGACCATGCTCCGTGCGTAGTTTTGCCTGTTATCATGTGATAGGCGCTGGTAGCTGCTATTGCTCCCTGGCCTACAGCAGTTACTCCTTGCTTTAGCACAGTATTAGTCACGTCTCCTGCTGCAAACACTCCTTTTACATTGGTTGCGCAGTGGGCGTCAACAATTATATCTTGATTATGAGCCAGCTCTACTCCGAGCTCTTTTGCAATCGCGCTGCTAGGCACGTTGCCTATCTCCACGAACAAGCCGTCAACTGCAAGCTCATTATGGCCTTTGTAAGGTGTGTCAAGCACTACTTTTTCAAGGAATTCCTTGCCCTTGACCTCAACAATGTTAAAGCCGCACAAGAGCTCAGTGTGAGGGATTTTTTTTATCTGGTCTCTTAGCATGGGCTCGCACCTCAGCTCAGCTCCCCTATATATTATATACACTTTTTTTGCAAACCTGCTGAGCAGCAATGCTGAATGAGCAGCACTATTGCTACCGCCAATAACAGCCACTGTCTTCTGCCTGTAGAATGCTCCATCACATGTTGCGCAGTAATGGATTCCTTTACCCTCGAACTCCTTTGTCCCCTTCACCTCGAGCTTTCTCCTCTCTGTGCCAGTCGCCAGGATGATTGCCTTTGCAAGGTACTCCTTCCCATTCTTAGTCTCAACCTTGAAATCATTTTTTTCCTTAACAATGCCGATGGCCTCATCAACAACCATCTCTGCCCCGAACTCCTTGGCCTGCTCCTCGAACTCCTGCATTAATTCAAAGCCAGGAATAGCCTTGAAGCCAGGGTAGTTCTCTACTTTTTCAGAATTAATAATTGCACCGCCGGGCTGCTTGGCTATTATTAAAGTCTTAAGATTATACCTTGCGCAGTAAATAGCTGCAGAATAGCCTGCAAAGCCTGCACCAAGGATTATAACGTCGTACATATTGCTCACCTTATAGAGAAAGTCAAATTTTATCTTAGTTTATATATTTTATTAAAAGAAATAATAATCCTAGGTAACCTATTTATGCTCAGCACCTGCCTGACTTCTGGTCGTGCATATCAAGGAGCCTGCCTTCAAGCTCGCCAACCATTTCCTTGCTACCATCAATTGCTGTGACTCGCAAGCCTACAGGAGCGCTTAGGCTCATCCTGGTAAAGCCATAACTCATCGCAGCCTGGTCTAAAGGCAGTAAGGGATTGTCATGATGGTCTAGTTTTATTTTTTTATCAGCAAAACCCTCAAATTCCTCTATAACAAAGGCGCTCTTGAATCCTAAAGGGCTTCCTTTTTCATCAAGGTACTTTTTCTCCAAGTATTCTTTCAGCTCCCACGGGTATTTGTAATAGAATCTCTCATATTCAATGAATAGGCTTGGCTTGCCTGTGTCAGGGGATCCCTGCTCAGTCATCTTGACCATCAAGAACCGGTAATTGTCGTAATGAATAAAGTGGTTAATGCCGTATTGCCTTAAATGCTGATAGGCATCACAAATAATTAAGCCATACTTGTCTAAGAAGTCTTGCTGGAATGAGTTCATCTCCCTCTTTAAAAGCTCTCTAATTTTCTTCTGCTGCAATGCTGTCAAGGCTACATGAAAATCCTCTGCTTGCTCCTTTTCCATCCAAAACAGTATTTTTGTAAGTTTAAGTATATAATCCTTTTGGAAAAATATTGAAAAATATTATTTTTCTGAACTGGTTGGCACTGTAAGGATAATCTTTATAAACCATCGCCTTTTCTTATGTTGCTATGATTAGCAATGATACAACTGGAATGAGCATCATCATTGCTAGTCTGATTTCTATCATCATAATTATTATGGGATAGAAGCCGGCTTTGTTTAAAGTTCTGGCTTCTGGTGTTCGTGGTGATAGAAAACATTATAAAGCATAAAGAAAAACAAAATAGATTGGCAAAAAAGCGCCAGGCTCGCATTTCGTCATTGCCTTGGAAACTTAAGGTTGTTCAGTCGATGGTTCTGTCCCCCCGTAAGTCACAGGACCTCGTCCTGGGACACCAAAAGAGCAAGACTCTTTTGATTGGGACAACCCCCGACAACGAACAAGAAGTTGGACAGAAAAAGTTTCCACCTTAGGGCAATGTTGACGTAATGCTCGTTAAGAGGAGAAAATGGCTAAGCCGTATGATTTTAAGGAAGTTGAAGCCCAGGTCTTGAAGTTCTGGGAAGACAATGATATTTACCAGAAGGTTAAAGAGAAGAACAAGCACGGTAAGCCTTTCTACTTTTTGCAAGGACCTCCTTATACTAGCGGCAAGATTCACATGGGAACTGCCTGGAATAATGCATTGAAAGACATGGCTATGCGTTACAGGCGTATGAAGGGCTTTGATGTCTGGGACAGGGCTGGCTATGACATGCACGGATTGCCTACTGAGAGAAAGGTGATGGCTCTTCACAAGATTAATTTCAAGGGTGAGATTGAGAAGTTCGGAGTTGAGAAGTTCTCTAATGAGTGCCTGAAGTTCTCCACTGAAATGGCTGAGCTGATGAGCAAGGACTTGTGGAGGCTGGGCGTGTGGATGGATTATGAGAACGCTTACATGCCTGTGAAGAACGAATTCATAGAGGGAGAATGGCTGCTTGTTAAAAGAGCCCATGAGCAGGGAAGGCTTTATGAGGGCGAGAAAACACTTACGTGGTGCCCTAACTGCGCAACAGCAATGGCTAAGCACGAGTGCGATTACAAGGAAGTAGAGGATGACAGCATATTCATGAAGTTCAAGGTTAAAGGAAAAAATGATGAATACTTAATCATCTGGACCACAACTCCCTGGACTATTCTGTTCAACCTCGCCATCATGGTCAATCCAGACTTAGATTATGTAAAAGCCCAAGTCGGCAATGATAAATGGATTGTTGCAAAAGACCTGGTCGGAGTATTCATAGGAGGAGTTGCTGACAAGAGCTTTCAGGTTGCAGAGGAGTTCAAGGGAGCCAAGCTTGAAGGCTTAGAGTATGAGCATCCCTGGAATGATGAGCTTGACTTTTACAAGGAATTAAAGAAAAAATATCCAAAGGTGCACACAGTAGTATTGTCCTCAGAGTACGTCGACACCGGCTCAGGCACAGGACTGGTGCATTGCGCTCCTGGATGCGGGCCAGAAGACTATGAGATTGGCTACAGGAACAACATCCCGCCATTCAATATATTAGATGAGCAAGGAGTATTCCCAAAAGAAGCAGGCAGGTTTGCGGGGTTCGTGGCAAGGACAGAGGATAGTAAGTTTACAGAAGCGCTGAAAAAAGACGGCGCATTAATAGCCATAACCAAAGTCAAGCACGAGTATCCTCACTGCGAGAGATGCTCGACACCAGCGATTTTCAGGAAAACACGGCAATGGTTCTTCAAGGTTGAGGACTTAAAAGATGAGATGATGAAAGCCAACCAGGAGGTTTACTGGGTGCCAAAGGCAGGCCAGAATGCTTTCCACTCCTGGCTTGATAACCTGCGTGACAACAGCATCACAAAGCAGAGGTACTGGGGCACTCCTGTGCCTATATGGCATTGCGACAAGTGCGAATCATATGACGTGATTGGCAGCATAAAGGAGCTGGAAGAAAAAGCAGGCAAAGGAAAGATTCCTGAAAACCTTCACAAACCCTGGATTGATAATGTTAGTTGGAAATGCAAGTGCGGCGGAGCCATGAAAAGGATTCCTGACATCATGGACGTATGGATTGATGCTGGCACATCCAGCTGGAACTGCCTTTACTATCCTAGCAGAACTGATTATTTTGAAAAATACTTTCCAGCTGACTTCATACTCGAGGCAAAGGAGCAGATAAGAGGATGGTTCAACCTCCTTATGGTTGCCAGCATGATAGCTTTCCGCAAGCCTTGCTTCAAGGCAGTTTACATGCACGGCATGCTCACAGACATCGAGGGGAAGAAGATGAGCAAGAGCCTCGGCAACATCATATCTCCATTTGAGCTAGTTGACAAGCACGGGGCAGACACTCTCAGGTATTACATGAGCGAGACCAAGCCAGGCCTTGATATTAATTTTTCATGGGAAGACGCCAAGGTCAAGTTCAAGAACCTCCAGGTTTTCTGGAATATTCACAACTACTTGCTGGACTTAACCAGGACTCACAAGCTAAAGCCTCGCATGATAGGGCAGGCAGGGCATGATGATAAAGGGCAAAAGCTCGGATTAGAGGAGAAATACATACTCTCAAGAGTGCACTCAACCATTAAGGAAGTGGAGAAAATGCACGAGACTTATGAGCTGAGCGAGCTCACCCCTCTGATTGAATCACTCTACCTTGACTTGTCAAGGGCATACATCCAGTTCGTCAGGGACAAGGAAGACAAGCAACTCGTGATTGACACCATATTCGAAGCACTAATCAATATATTAAAGATAATGGCGCCCAGCATGCCATTTATCACAGAATCAATATACCAAGCGCTGAGAGAAGAGTATGAGCTAAGCGAAGAGTCAGTTCATCTCTGCGAATGGCCAACTGTCAATGAAAAATTAATTCATCCAGCAGTTGAAGAGGAAGTAAAGGTTGCAAAGGAAGTGATAACACTAATCCTCGCCAAGAGAGAAGAAGCAGGCATAGGAGTAAGATGGCCTCTTGCAAGGGCAGAAATATTTGTTGAGAACCCTAACATCCTCAAAAAAGTAGAAGAGCTTGTTATGAGCCAGACCAACATCAAGAAGCTGCTCATCCAGAAGAGCGACTCCCAAAAAGGCGACAGCATCAAGGTAGAGCTTGACACCACACTCACCCACAGCCTTGAGCAGGAAGGATATGCAAGGGAGATAACCAGGAGAATACAATCATTGCGAAAGAATGCTGGCTTGAAAAGGAATGATATGGTTAAAGTCGTTGTTGAGACAGAGTTTGTTCTTGAGAAAAAATACCTTGACGAGCTAAAAGAAAAAGTAGGAGCAAGCGAGCTCTCATTCGTCAAGAAGACAGACAAGAAAAGCGAGCACGAAGCCACATCAGAGATAAAAGAGAAGAAGTTCAGGTTCATACTAATCAAGTAAAATATTTTTATTTAGCCTCTTCCTTATTGTTATTATATTTTTATTGTTATTACATTTTATTTTATTAAACAAAATAAAAACTTTTATAAACTTTAGAGTGATACTTTTTTCAAGGGGTGCGAAAATGTATAGAACTGTTGAAATTGGAAAGAAAATTAGTGGAGCAGATCTTGAAAAAATATTGATAGCAGCTGGTAAAGAAATGGGATTGAGAGCGAAAACCAAGGACCATTACAGAACAGAGTATCACTTGGGTTCTGTCCAAAAAAAAACTCTTTATTACGAGACGGATATAGCATTAAAAAGGAGTTTTCTGCCAGTAATTGAAATAAGTGGAATTCACAGAGAACTAAAAAGAAATTGGTTTGCAGTCAGAACAGGATTGAATGCCTATCGTAGTTTTTATTGTTTTGGCACTGGAAGAAAAGTGGAAGAATACCTGAACGTGGTTTCCAAGCTTATTCAAGAGTCAAGCTAGAGAGAATAAAGGCAGAAGAAGTTCAGGTTCATCCCCTGTTAAGAGGATGTCCAAAATTCTTATTTTGGTTTATTCTCCAGTAGAAGAATATTCAAAGCAATAGCTTTGGTTTATTATTTGCTAGAATGAAGAAAAACAGATAGTCAACCAAGAAACGATATGTGCCTAATCCTTTGCATTGGCAGCTTCCAGGTCAAATCCTCTTTCTTCTAGGAATTTGATGATATCATGGAGCGTTCCATAGCAGGTATTGCCCTGATAAAGACGAACAGCATTCTTGCTGTCAGAGAAAGTTACTGCAAGCCCCTCTTCCTTCCCCTCAACATAATATAGCTTGGCAGCATCATGATTCCAAAAATCTTTTCCTATTTTTAATTGATAATTTATTCCTTCAACATATCCTTTTCCTAGTTTAATAACTTCAATAGCTTCCTCCAGCGTAATATCAAGTAAGCTTCTTTTGGATGTGGCTTTGTCAATCATGTTCGAGGAAGGAATCAAATCAATACTATAAAAATCTTTCTCTAAACAAAATCGCAACCTTTAAATAGCCTTGCTTAAATCTTTTAATCAAAGATTATTTTACATTATTTTTGCTATCACATCAATTCGGGGGGATTGATATTTTGAAGAAGACTATTAGTATAGACACGCCTCTGGCAGAGCTGACTCTGAGAAAGTATGAGAAGCCAAAGGACTTGTCGAAGAGAGAGCTTGTGAGAAAAATCTGCTTAAGCCTCGGGTTATTGCAGCCTGGAGATTCTCGTGACGTTGTTGTTGATGTTCTCCAGGTAATGCTGGAGTCTAAAGAGGAGCTTAGCTCTACGCAAGTAGAGAAGTTAACCATCAAGAACAGGGAGAAGCACAAGCTTAGGATGCTCGGCATTGCTCCTTCTAATGTGAGGCGCCAGCTATTAAGGCTGAGGGACTTGTTCATTGTCGAGAAAGTGAAGAATAATTACAGGATAAGGGAGAAGAGCGCATTACTATCATTGTTCGAGGAGAACATAGAAAAATATTATCTCAACAGCATCATCTTAAGAGTGAAAGAATATTTGAAGGAAGCTGATAAGAGCTTTTGAATTTTAATGTGAGACCATGACAAAAGAAGAATCTGTAAAACAAGGATTTTTCGGAACAGATTATGAAGACAGGCTAGACTATGAACTAGACCAATCTAAGTTTTCAGGCATTCCAATAATATTCCCAAGAAAAGAAGAACCAAGCAGTTCAGAAAACATAGAAACCATTCTGCAAAAATGTGAAGGCATACCCTTGGTGTTCTCTCCTTCAAGCCTTTATTCTAAAAATAAATCTGAAGAAAAGCCTTAATATAAAAGCCCGCCGGCACTGACAACTTTGTTGTCAGCTCAAAAATATCAAGATTTTTGTTGATTGAGGCGCCTAAAAAAGCTAGTGCTTTATTTAATTTTTCAAGAGGTTATGAACGCACCCCCGGATAATTGAAAAAATTTAAATACTTCACACCTTTGTTATCATTCCAGAGTGGATTTTATTAAAAAAAGCTTTAACTAGCGGGGGGTGGTAAAATGAAAGTTTGCATAGTCGGAGATGATTCTGTACTTGAATCAAAAGAAATGTATCTGAAATATGCAGAAGCAATATCTAAACAATTCAAAGTTACGAATTATACAGGAAATGATATTATTATGGGAAATCCAGCTTATTTGATTGAAGCTGATGTTCTTATCCCAAGAATAAATACTCACGACGATACAACTTGGTTCTCAATTGGCTTTGCCCGTGCAGCAGCCATGCCAATGGTCCCGTTATGGAATGAAACCGGAGCGATAAAACTTTATGGATTTACAAAGGACATAGAAATGAACAACAGGGGATTGGTAAGGCCAGAAGGAGACTCAAGAGCTTGGCCAAGCTCTTCAATTAGTGATTTATTGCTTGATTTAGAACATGTTTCAAAGTTAGATCTGAAAAAAAATCCAAGGCCTGCCAAGGAAAACATAAATTTTAATCTTCCGGGCTATCTTGTAGGAGATGCAAGACATCTTGAAAATCAAATGGCATTCCGCAGGCTTGAAAATCAATTCTTGGAAAAGGAGATAGAAATGATAAACCCGGGAAGGAAATTGGATGACTATGACCCTGATAGGGATTTCCCAACAAAATTATTAGGGGGGGATAAACCTAAGCCTGGAGAAAAAACAGGAATTGACTGGTGCTTTGAAGCGGCAGGAATAGATAGCAGTTTCATTTCTTCGAGAAATAAAGTGTATGATCTTATGGGCGCCAGATGGGAAGAGGGAGTTGCATTCTTCTTTGGCAAACCGATATTCTACATAAACCAATACGTATTTGCTCATCAGACTCCATTTGAGAAGTATAAGGCAGGGCAAGCAGATCCTGATGCAAAATATCAATTCTTTGTATTAAAAAATAATGAAGAAAGATGGGGAATTAAAATTTCAGAAGGAAGGGTTCCTGGAGACATAGCCCCAGAAATATTGAGACTGAGAAATGAATACAACGCCAAAAAATAAAAACGGGTTGTAGATGATTAACATGGACGCTGAAAAATCCAGAGCATTACTGTATAAGTGTGCTGACTTCATTTCAAATGAAAGCATAAGGCAGTTTACATTAAGAGTTCTGAATGATGCAGACGATTCGTTTTGGAAAGTTCCATCAAGTTCTACAGGAGATAATCATCCTCCTGAAAATAATAATTTATCAAAAGATGCACTCGGAGAGATAATAGGGAAATATGGTGAAGGAGGTCTCGCAAGACACAGTGTAAAAGTGGCACTTGTAGGATACACGATAGGTTATCATTTAATTCCTGATAAAAATATCCTTGATACCCTGGTCTCTAGTTGCATACTTCATGATATAAAAAAGAGAGGAAAAGATGGAACTAACAATTATGACCCGATGCATCCAATAATTGCAGCTGAATTTATTGATGCTTATACTTTGGATGCTGGCTTTAAGGCAAAGGTAAAAGAAGGAATAAGGTATCATATGAATAATCTTACATTTCCTGAGTCAGAAAGGGAAAAAGCGCTGTCAGCAAATCTTCCTCTTGAGTATAGAATAGTGCAAATAGCAGATATTGTTGCAAGCAGAAGATCGATAAGTTTTTTTCCAGGAGTATACGTCGATTTGAATATGCTAAACAATATTACTGAAGAAGGATTAGGTAAAATAATAAATTCAGAAGAAAAACAAGCGTTATTTCACAGATCAAAATATACAAAATGAATCAAAAGAGTAGAGAATGTGAATAGAGAATGAATAAATTGAACAAGGGAATGAATCAGAATAGGGAGATGAATCAGGTGAATATTGATGAAAAATCATTATTGGAAGTCATGATAGATGCTTCTCAAAAAGATACTTGTTGGCCAGGTTGCGTAGATCAATGGAGACCTGAAAACAGACCGTGGGGACATTGTGCTATGTACGCATTAGAATATGATTCGGCACTCGAAGAAGAGGGTGTAACTGAGAGAAGCATAGCTCAATGTCAAGCTGTTACTCCTCAGGGAAGTTTTTTACATCTTGTTAATATTGTTTCAGGAAAAATTATGGATATGTCTGGTTCACAGTTCAAAGACGGCGTAAGCTATGAAGATGTAAAACCAATTACGCGTGATGAATTATTAGCGTGGCCGGACAGGGAAGCGGAACGTTATGCATTATTTCACCAAAGAGTCTATGAATTACGAAAACAACGAGGCATATAATTAAATGCGTAAGCCCAATTTTTTCTGAGTAATGTTGCACATAACATCAAAATTTAAAGAAGTTGAATCACTCAAAAACTAACGAGGCAGGCACACATTTCTGCTCGGGCTCTCAAACAAAATTATCTTGCAGGAACATACTTCTCTACAAGTTCCCTTCTCAGTTCTTTTCTGTGCTTGAATTCTTCATTTTCAATTGCAGATTCGAAAGCCATCTCGAAACTGACTGATTTTTTGTAGTTAGAATTTATTCTGTCTGCAAACAGAGTCCTGGCTACACCTTCCAAATTAGATGGAACTCCTTTTTGATCTACAATATCATATGGCTGAACTTTTCCTGGAGGAACAAGGCTTGATTGTTTTCCTTTGACCTGAGCTCTTAAGTGATGATTATGCTGCGATTGCATCGTATCATAGGCCCCGCCCATGTTTTTTAGGGCGTCAAGCTCATTTTCCCCGCCTTTGTGTGTCGTATATATATTTATTCCATGATTATTTGGATTCTCACTCGCATCACCGTTATATCTGACGGTGTTGGTAATTTGGCTTAAATCTCCAACATTCATTTTATCTGCAGCTTTTATTGTTTTTCCATCGGGATTGACAATTTCCGCCAGCTCAAACATGTTTTTAATTGAAAGACTTTCCGAGCTTTTTCCATGGGTTGTTCTCGAAGGATGATCTCCATCCAGAAGAATAACATCCGCGTTGTTTCTTATTGTTTCCAGAACATATTTTGCTGTTGATGATTTAATAAATTCTTGTTTCTGAACCTCCATGGGCGTCTTTGCGAAACCATCAGTTTGCATTCTTCCAAGTTCTTCTATAAGCTCTATTCTTCTTTTATAAGTTAAATCCTCGTCTAATCTTATGTTTTCTATCGCTGCATCATGCATTGCTTTTGTCATTGCTTTACTTTGATGTGCAAGGTCCATTCCTTTTACGAATTGATATCCATCAAAAGCCTCTCCCACTATTAAGACGCTTGGTTTGCTCCAATTTTGCTCCATATAATCTATGCTTCCATTTCTTCTCATTTCGCTGGTATTCATATGTATTGAATTTCTGTCTCCGAAATGAAGGTCGCCTAAATTAACAACATGAGTTATAGTTTCATATTCTATTGATTTTTCAAATTTTTGAATTGCCTTTTTTCTTTCTTCTTTATCTTTTATTCTTAAAAGTTTTTTGTCCAGATTCTTTTTAAGAATCGCGATGTTCATTAGGTCATCTACACATATGGCATCTATGCGATGTTCAGTTCCTGACTTACCCATGACATGTATAAATACATGGCCTGCTTTATAGTCTTTCATGCTTATTTTCTTTTCAGATTCTTTTATAATTTCTGAAGTGTATAGGTGAGGCGTCTGTATTGACAATAGAGGCCTTGCATCATCCTGATATTTTAATTTAGGAGCATCTCTGTATGATGAGTTCGTATCCCTATATGCTTCTATTATCCCCCTATCTCCCGCTCCTGTAAGAGTTATATCAAAAACAGGCTCATCATCTTGTACTCTCTGAAGAATTTCTTTTCTAATTAAATCGAACAAGGTTTTTCCCTTGGGGATTTCTGCCTTTTCATGATTTTTTGTATTTATTGCAAAACCATTTATTTCTATTTTTGAATAATTTCCGTCTGATAGAATTCTTGCCTTGAATCCATTTGCAGCTTGTTCATATATTTCTATCAATTCCTCTTCAGCCCTGTTTGTAAGTCTTAGCTGATCTAGTATGTGTGATTTTGAAATAGGAGAATCATCAAACCACCCTAGGGCATATAATATCTCTTTTTTAGAATCAATAAATAATTTCTTTTCGACAGTTTCCTTTTGAGCCAAATCAATATTTCCCCCCGCATCATATTTTCTTTTTTTGTTTAGTTTTGATTGCCAGCCAAGGCCATAATATGTTCTTATTATTTCAAGTGCAGAGATTGCTTTGTTGGCCATAACCCCATCATATTTTAATTTATGCTCTTTAATTTCTTTGGCAGTCATTCCTTTGAAATGTTTTGAAGTCCAATCAAATTCACCAGAAGATAACTCAAGTACTTTAGCTTCCACGTACTTATTTAAACTGTTTTTGAATACTTTTCTTCTTTCTGACTCTCTCGGATTTTGGTCAATCCAGTCAATCACATTTTTGGACTTTCTTATTTGATCCTTCTTTCGCCTGAGTATCTCGGATTGGGGGTTCAAATCCGCATAATATGATTTAAAGTCATCATATTCCCCTACCGCATCATCGGCGATGAACTTATGAAGCTTATCGATTACATCAATAAGATTAGACGCGATAATTCCTTTGTGCTTGTAATTTTTTATTTGTTTTGAAAATGAATTTATTTCCCTTCTAAATGCATTTATTTCTTTAAGATGCTCCGTTATCTCTTCCTCTAGGCTGAATTTGTATACTTTTTTATTCTCTTCAAATTCATTTCCAGTGTTGCAAATGAGTTGTCCTTTAAACCCATTAAACATCGTTTTTAGTAAATTACTTACTTTGACAACTGCTTCGTCAAATGTAGAGATTTTTCCATAAACATTTTTCATGTAGTCATCTATCTTTTCCTTTGACCAGTTTTGTTTTTTAAGTTCGCTAAGAACTTTCCTTTCCCGTTCTAATCGTTCTGGACTCATTTCCTGTTCAGAAAGCTGGTCAAGCACATCTATTTTATCTAATTCTTTTATTGATCTTGTTCTTTCCCTGGGAATTTCAGGCATATACCCTCCATTTATTATAATTGCATCTAGCGCAGCCATTAGTGGCTTGTTTGAAAAATCAGCTCCATTTAATTTTGGTTTATTATGATTAAGGAATAGGTTTAATCCTTCCGCAACCAAAGGGCCGAACATTTTAGTTCCTAACCCGTATTTTCCAGGAGAAAGATAAAGAAGAACTGTGTCCTTTTTCTCAGGAGTCGCAAGAGGTCTTAGTTCTCTATCTTTATGAAAATCAGCATAATTAATCCAATATTCCTCTGATTGAGGATTGTAATTTATGTTTACCCCTGCAGTCTTAAGTTTAACAGATAATTTTTCTATGTCTTTTTCCAATGATTGCTTTTCTTTTTTAGGTGCGTTTCTGAGTGAAAATTTTGGATGTATTTCATTGTCAACAAGTTCCACTAAAAGCTTTTGCTCTTTTCTGTTAATTTCAAATCCGTTAATCATATCTATACCCCTCGCCCATGATGTTTTCTACGGTCTCGCTTGTTTATAAGCTTTTATTTCAGCTATCATATAGTTTGCATCACAATATTTTTTTCATTACCGAGTTAGGACTAATATCAAAATATTTATATAATATGATGCGGTGAAATTTAGAAATTATAAAAATAAACGTCTTCTCTTCATAGTGGTTAAGGATAGAAAAGCTTTTATACTCTAACCAGAACAATCATTGCGAAAGGATATGGGAGTTAAAGAAAAAAACAAAGGAACTGACAAAGCCATCCTGAAACCAGGCATATTAAAAGAGATTAATGGGCGAAAAATACCAACTTTTCCAGACTACACAGAAGAAATAAAACAATTTCTAAAAGAGCATGACAAGAGCAAGCCAGCGCTTCCATTTGTCAACCAAGACAAGGCGTTCTTACAAATGCTCCGAACTCTTTCCACGAGCTACCCTTATTTAGTGGGTATTGGAGAAAGCGGGATTGGCAAATCCATGATACTCGACTACATAGTCAGCCTGCTCACAGGCAAAATCAAGCAAGATGAGCTCAAGAAGATAATGCCTGAGGCAGTGCCGCTTCTAGAGAAAATAATCGAGCAGACCAACAAGTTCGACCACAGGAAATATCTGGCGCTGCCCAATCTTGCAGACCCGCTTAACGTGGACACCATTGCTTACACTTCACCTGAAACCCTGGAGGCGGACTATAATGCTGCACTAAGCTTCTGCCAGGATGTAAGCAAGCACTTAAAGAACTGCATGAAATACAACAAGGACGACATCAGATTCAACATGAGCGCAGAGGAATTCAGGGGTTTCTCTCAATTGAAGATACATGAACTCTATATGGATGTGCTGGATGAGTTCTCAAAAAACATGAGCCTTGAAAAGAAAAAGGACTCCATGAGCCAAGAGCCCATTGCGCTGCTCCATTTCAAGCTACCCAAAAACTTTTATGACCAGAATAAAAATATCAAAGCTAGCCTGAAGATTATTGGCGAGAAAAGCAAGTCTGTTCAAGGTAAAGGAAAAAAAGAAGCTAAGCCTAACAAAACCAAAACCCCCCTATTGAAGCATATGAAAGAAACCCTGCAAGAAGCAGAGGATATGCTTAAGGAGCTGCTATACCAGGTCAGCATGATCGACCTCCAACCAGCAGGAAAGAGCGAAAAAGAGAAGATATTCGCAGAGGAATACTCGCATTATATCAAGACTGTACTAGAGCCATTGTATGAAAAATGCCAGAACGGACAGTTAAGAAATCAGCAGCTCCTTCTGGGTGCCATGCTCCCGAAAGTCAAAGGCCAGCTGCCAGAAAGGCGTATCTCCCCAAAAACCATTGACAAAATAATAGAAGGGCTTGAAGGCTTCAAGGAGACTTACATAAAATATGTGAAAGAAGAAAAGCTAAAAACATGGATGAACTCTGTGCTCCAGTATTTCAGCGAAGAGAAAGATGTAATCAAGGATAACCTGCGGGGTATGATAAAATTCGACGAAAAAGAGAATGATCGTATAAGGGATGCAATAAGGGAGAGAAGAAGGGAAAAAGACCTTAAAAAAGAAGTGGCAAGAAAAACAGGTATTCCAGAATCTAAGGAGAAGAAAACAGAGAAAGACAAGAAGGAAGATGAGGAAAAAGTCAAGAAGATTCAAAAACAGTACTGGTCAGAATTCATGGTCCCGCACGGGATAACCAAGTTCGACCTCGAAAGCATAATGAGCATCCATGAACTTGGCTATGACTTTCCTACCAAGCGCGGGATAACCTGGACCAAGCTCGGAGACCTGGGAGATGAGCACTTGTTCGGAGCATTCTCTGAATCTGAGTATGATGATGAATATAAAACAGAGCCGCCGCACTGCACTATCGAGCGGCTAGGACCATTCTTCAAGAGCGGCTTGCTCATATTCCCTGACTCATTCAAAAGCTTTATAGAATATATAACCTCAACAGATGGCGCTTCTAAAGGCATGAAGGGGCAATTCCTAGAATATCTACAAACAGGAGTCCTGACCATTGTTAATGAAGGGATCAGCTACAGGTTTGAGGCTCCAAAAATAATAATGGGCTGCGACAATGAAGACCCATTCGCATTTATTACTGACAACATTTTTTTTATCAGGGAGGAAGCAGGCTTCAGGAGAAGAATCAAAGTCGTAAATGTGCCACACCTCGCTGATAACACAAAAGAAGTAAGGAGAGGCACTCTAAAAGTTATTCATGATGCAATAGGCAAATATAACGAGAGCATACAAAGAGAAGGCAAGCCAGAAAAAGAGCTGGGCATAACAGAAGAAGCAGCCAACATGATGCTTCGGGCCAGCTTAGGATCAGAAATTCTTGCCAGTCTTGAGTACGGGAAGCTCACCAGCAGGATAGAGGAGCTCTGCGCCTATGCAGTTTCAAAAAACAAGAAAAACATCACAGCTTCATTGTTAAAAGAGCATATAAAAGACGAGCTTCCCCCTGATTTCTTCTACTACGTCGATAAGGAGCAGGAGTTCAGCGGCTACTTTGACATGCCTGAAAAGCAGCCAGGCCATGTTAATGGTTTGTGTGTCTATGAACACCAGAATGGGAACTTAGCACCCGCACACATAGTTAAGGTAAGGTCGTATTTCAAGCCAGGCATTGATGAGCTCGAAGATATAAATCACTTTGAGCTGGTGGAAATCAAAAGCGAACTGACAGATGAAACCACCATCAAAGGTTATGAACTAGCAAAAGATTTCATATCATCGCTCATATACCACTCTTTGTGTCGTTCTAAAACCCAGCCAGCTCAAACAGATTGGCAGATAAAAACCCATTTCGGCGATGAATGGTGGGAATCCGGCGGTGCCTCAGCATCAGTTGCAATAGCCCTAAGCATGATATCAACAATCACAGATGAGCCCATTTACAAGAACAGGTTTGTGACAGGCACCCTTGACCCTATGAAAGGAGAGGTCAGAGCCATAGGAGGCACTTATTACAAAGGTCTCATCCCATTTAGGGTTAAAGAGCTGCTGGAAAAAAGAGGAGAAAAAGAGCCTGTATATTTCCTCTTCCCAGCCACCAACCTAAAGGACCTAACCAGGGACTCGATATTTGACCCGTTTGGCTTGGAAAGCAAAGTGAGCTGCCTGCCGATAACCACATTCGCCCAGGCTTATCACTTGCTAACCTGCGGCCCAACCATTACAGAACATGACTGGAAAAATGCGCAGGAGCTCGGAGAGAAGAAGCTGGAAAAAGCAATCGAGTGCATCTATCACAAGTTTGCCCCTCAGAAAACAAGCAGAGGAAAAAAAGAGTTAAACCAGCAAAAGATTTAAACCAACACTGATTCTTAGATTATATGGTGTACGAACCACAGGAAGATTCCTATCTATTGTTGGAACACGTCAAGCAATTAGCTTATGGCAAGGTCATTGACATAGGCGCAGGCTCTGGCATGCTCGCAGAAGAAGCTGCTAAGAATCCTCGGGTTGAGAGTGTTTATGCAGTTGATATTGACGAGGAAGCTGTTAACCAGCTTAGGAAGAAAAAGATTAGCAAGATAAAAGTTCTCAAGTCTGACTTATTCGCTGGTGTAAACGAGAAGTTTGACATTATAATCTTTAATCCGCCCTATCTTCCTAGTGATGAAAACGATAAGGACGTTGCTCTTGATGGCGGTAGAAAAGGACATGAATTAATAGAAGAATTCCTCAAGCAAGCTAAGAAGCACCTGGCAAAATCAGGCTTCATCCTCATGGTGTTCAGCAACAGGACTAGCAAAGATAAAGTGGATAATATTATTAATAAGGAAGGATATATGTATGAATTATTAGAGAAAAAGAACCTGGCGTTCTTTGAAGAATTGTATGTTTACAAGATTATGAGGACTTGATGAATCATGGAAATTTATGCAAAGGGAAAGCGAGGAGTAATCTATAGGCAGGGCAATGTTTGTGTTAAGGAAAAGAATCCTAGCAGTGCAGTAGACACTCTTGCCAATGAAGCCAAGTACTTGAAAATCCTTAACAAGAAAAATATTGGACCAAGGTTCATCAAATACGAGAAAGGAAAACTTTACAGGGAATTTGTTGATGGAACAAGGATTAGTGATTTTTTTGAGCAGGAAGCTGACAAGAAAAAAATAATTGATGTGATAAAGCAAGTATTAGAGCAGTGTAGAGAAATGGACTTGCTAGGCATTGACAAGACAGAATTAACTAATCCTTACAAGGATATTCTTGTAACGCCTGACAATAATGCTGTGATGATAGACTTTGAGCGGTGCAAGGAAAGCAAGAAGCCAAAGAACGTGACCCAGTTCCTGCAGTACATAGCAAGGAACAAGCCAACACTAGAGAAGAAAGGAATAATTGTTGACAAGGAAGAATTGAGAAGACTGGGGGGGGAGTACAAGGGAAATATGAAAGAGAAGAATTTTAGTCTCGTGCTTAAAACAATTACCCGGTTATAATGTTGCTCTAACTAATTCTTAATTAATATATAATTATATAACAATATATAAGGTATAAGAAAAAAGTATATATATTTACTAGGCAATACTTGTTGTAAACATTCCGCTTTAAGCAAAAGACTTGCAGCGGAAGTGGAAACCAAACGGGTTTCTCCAATAAACTTGAACTGAATCATTAACGCAAATTAGCGAGAGCTATGGAGGTAAGAAAATGGAAAACACTCTAAGCCTGGATGGAATCACTCTTGATGCATACTTAAAGGAAAGGATTGAACTGAATGAGAAAGAGATTAATTATCAAAATACAAAGCTAAGAGTAAGAGAAAGAATGGCTGAAGGATTAACCTCCCTTTATAAAACAATTTTCAAGCCTAAAAAAGTCGAAAATTACCTTCTAGCGGAATTAATAAGCAAGGAAAAAAACAAAAAAACACTCTTGGAAGAAGGAGCTGGAAATGACAACCTGTACAAAGATATTGTTGAAAAAATAAGGCCTGAAAAATATTACCGCTCTGATGTCTCTGAAAATCAATTAAGCCAAGTAAAGGATTCAAGAGTGCAAAACACGGTTTATAACGGAATACGGCATCAAATAGACGATAATACTGTCGATGTTGCTTTTTCAAAGTGTGTCCTCCACCACATAGATAATGGCTGTGATACGGGAAGAGAAAAGAACAGGGTGGATTACTTGCTAGAGCAAAAAAGAATCATAAAAGAAGGATGTAAAGTTATTACAGTGGATGTGAATGATCCTAGAAAAGGCAACTTAAAAGCAAAATTCTGGCATTATATAAAACACAGGATAATACTAGAGGAAGAGGAGCATAACTTTTTAGATGAGCAAAAAGCTGTGTCTTTATATAATAAAGCAGGATTCAAGAACATATCAAGCCAAAAATTTGAAACCTACAAAGGAAAATATTTCGTTGTAATTGGAGAAAAATAAGGAGGATGCTAAGATGGAAATAGAAGTTCGGGCTTTCATAAAAAACTTTAAGTCAATAAAAATGAAATTAAAAGGGTTATCGTGCAAGAGAATATCTAAAACAAAAATTATTGATACGTGGTTCTGCAAGCAAGAAGCCAAAAGCTTTAACGATATAAGAATGGACTCTGTTGGCTCAACCGGAATCAGAGTTAGGGAAGTGAAAGGTAAATTACCTGAGCTAAATGTTAAGACCATAACAAGGGTTAATGACCATAATGTCTTTGAGGAGCTGGAAACAAGCTTCGCAGATATGGATGCCATGGAAAAAATACTCCTGAGGCTGGGTTTCAAGCCATTTTGCAGGATTAGCAAAAAAAGGGAAGCTTTCTCCCTCGGGGAGATGACTATCAACCTTGAGGACATAGAAGGGCTCCCTCCGTGCATCGAGGTAGAGATTATCGCCAACAAAAGTTATGGCTCGAAATTAAGGAAAATCAACAAGCTCCTATCAAAGCTGGGTATAAGTGAAAAAGACAGGATTAAGAAGAGCATAACAGCGCTTTACATGGAGAAATTCTCATTCAGCAAAGGGTTAAACTAGGGCAAATTTTTTATATTACCTATTAATAATTATCATTATGAGCATTAATCTATCAGCTTTCAAGGCTTATGATGTGAGAGGAGTGTATCCTTCTGAGATTAATGAGGAAACTGCAGCAGCTACTGCAAAAGCATTGTCGTTCTACCTCAAGGCAGACAAGCTGGTGGTCGGCAGGGATTGCAGGGCTTCATCTCCTATGCTGCACAAGGCGATTATCAAGGCATTGGTTGATATTGGAGTTACTGTCATTGACATAGGCATGTGCCCAACTCCCTTGGTGAGCTATACTGTTGCCAAGAAGAATTATCCTGGCGGCATAATGATAAGCGCCTCTCACAATCCTCCAGAGTACAATGCTTTCAAGCTCATCCAATATCCTTGCTTCCAGCTCTCAAGCCCAGGAGGTATGGACGAGATTAAGAAGCTGGTCCAGAACCCTGACATTATTGGCGCAGTACAAAAGGAAAAAGGCAGGACTGAACCTTTAGACATCATCGACGAGTACGTTGATGAGATTATGGAGGAATTCGTAAGCCTGAAAGGCTTGACCATTGTTGTGGATTATGGCAACGGGATGGGAAGCGTGACTGCAAAGCCTGTGCTTGAAAAACTTGAAGTAAAGGTCATCCCGTTGTATGAGGAGCCTGACGGAAGATTCCCAAATCACTATGCCAATCCTGCAGAGGAGAAGAACCTTGAAGAGCTGAAGAAGAAAGTGATGATGCTCAAGGCAGACGCAGGCATTGCATTTGACGGCGACGCAGACAGAAGCTTCCTGATAGATGAAACAGGCAGGACAATATCACCTGATATAATGATGGCTCTGCTCGTGCCCTCTGAGCTAAAAGGCAGGAGCGTAAAAAGAGTGTATTATGATTTAAGGTCGAGCAGAATTCTTCCAGAGACCATTATGAAGAACAAGGGAGAAGCTATAATGATGCGCGTAGGCAACCCCTTCACCAAGGAGAAGCTGGTCAATGAAGGAGGAGTCTTCGGCGGGGAACTCGCAGGCCACATAATGTTCCAGGACCATTACTGCATCGACGACGGACTGTATGCTGCGCTAAAGCTGCTCAGGGTTTTGCAGGAGAGCAAGAAAAAGCTCTCAGAACTAGCCAAGCCGCTGCTCAAATACTATCAGAGCCCTGAGATTAACACCAAAGTAGCATATCCTGACGCAGTGCTTGACAAGATAAGGCAGGCTTTCAGCGACGGCAAGAGCATCGAACTGGACGGAGTGTACATCAGCTATCCTGACTGGTGGCTGAGTGTTCGTAAGAGCAACACAGAACCTGTTGTGAGGCTCAGGGTGGAAGCCAACACCAAAGAAAAGATGGAAGCAATGCGCGACAAGATTCTTGGAATGATGAAATAAAAATGATGAAATAAAAATGAATAATAATATTTTATAAATTTTCTCACTCGTCAAACCTGCTCCAGTCATCAATCTCCTCTGAAGTCCACTCATAAGTCTTGTCGTCAACAAGGAATCTTAGCCTGGGCTTTCTGCCTGACTCAAGCAATTCTTTTTGCAGGGCAAGCACGCTTATCATTGCAAATATCAAGGCCTTTTTTATTTTTTCAGGCTCATCGCTGTATTTGGGAATGCTCATGCCCTTCTGCTTCAGCAATTCATCCAGCTCCTGCTTGCTCCTGAACTTAGGCTCTTCCAAAGCATTGAGCTCGTGCTGGAGAAAGAATCTCACATTCTTCACTATGAACTCGAAAAGGCTTGGCTTGCCAATGATCTTCTCAGGAGTTGAATAAGCCCAGTTGAGTGAGCCTGCAACTGTCTTCAGCTTTACATAAGCCTGGGATATGCCTCTCTCAACTACCTCGTCCTGGCTCACCTTGATGAAAGGGAACTCTCCGTACAAAACCTTGGTGTGCTTCAGGAATTCTCTTGAGTCATGCAAGAACCTGATGAACCTGAAAGCATAATCCTCTGACTCAGGAAACAAGTGGATGCCGAGATGCTTGGCTCCTTCAGGATATTCCTTGCCTCTGCACTCAACCACTTTACCATCGAAAACAGCAGGGGCGGTTCCTCTCAGAACCTGATGAGCCTTAGCAACATCCCTCACCCTGATCCAGTTGTCAAAGTCAGAGTACTCCTCAGGATTATCTGTCCTTGCAGCAGATCCATAAAGCAAGACCCCGGTAAGGTTGTCGCCGAGCTTTTGCTTCAGCCATTCAAGGTAGACATACTTGTTCTCAATCTCTCTTCTTGAAACGTCCACTGTCCTGGTCCTGGTCGGATAATTCCTCTTGCCAACAGGCACTTCCATGATGTAATCAATTGACTGAAGCTTCATCCTTGACAAAGCTTCATCCCAGTTCTGTTCCACTGTCAAATCTCCAAACAAGAAAGGGAAATCCTTTCTCTCTTCCAAATGGCCGTAAAGTCTGCCAATAGAATACAGCCTGTTCATGATGTGGGCCTTGTTCACAACAGTTCCCAAATCCCGCCTGTGATGAATGATTGCAGCGTCCAGCGTAGCAGTCTTTGCATCCAGCTCAGTCTGCAATTGCAAGAGCACCTTGGCATGCTCAGGGATCCATTCCTGCTTGATATGAAAGTATTTTTCAAGCATTTCCTGAGGCATGTGCTGGGTAATTCTCCTGAAAGTAGTGGGAATGTAATCCTTAAATCCTTTCACCACGTACAAGGACCATGAATTAGCCAAGGTCTCCTTATCAGCTGTGGCCAATATTTCCTCAATATCCTTTTTTATAGGAACCTCATCCAGTATAACCGACTTAACATACTTGAAGGACTCCTCGTAAGGCAGCCCTGGTACCTGGTAGTTAGGTCCTTTGTCCTCATAAATTATTTTTGCCATGAAACCATCACTCTTTGTTTTTCCTTTAATACTTTCCTTAATATTGTATACCCTCATCTAGCAAGCCATGAGTATGAAATGCACAACGCAAAGATGAAGATTAAATCACCTCTGCAGGCATTGGGGGATGCAGCCATTTATAAAATTTATTGAGGAGGATGATCACCATAGCCAAGAAAAACAGCAACCTTTATAAATGGTATTTTATTCTTTTGATTTTGGAGAGAGAAAAGAGCGCGCGAAAAGACCGTTTTTGAAGAACAATTCAAGTACGAACAAAGTACAAATCAAGTGCTTTTTTTCTCCGACGGTCAACATAAAACGGGTTAGCAGACATGAAAGACCCTGACAATACAACCAAAGCTAAGGCTGTTGTTAGTCGCATCAAGCCAAGCATGCGCATGAAAGAGCGCTACCTGGCCTATGAGATGAAGAGCGACCAGCCATTGCCAGGCAATGCTGACAGGCTGTTGATTGCTAATATCAACTCATTGCTCGGAGTGTTTATGACGCCAAAAGCAGCAGTGGCTAGCATCAAGTACAATGCTGGCAAGCAAACAGGCATCCTTAGGCTTGACAGGAAATTTGTTGACTGCATAAGGACGTGCTTTAGCATGATTAAACATATAAACCACCAGAGCATCACAGTAAAAACATTAAGGGTCAGCGGGATGGTGGGAAAGTTAAAAAAATATGTTCAATAAGAGTGAAGGAGTCCTAATATGATTCAAGAAAAACTTTTAGAGGAAATCATTATCCAGAACAAATCAGATTATCGACCGCTGAGTGAAATTAGAAAGACGGACTTGGCTAAATATGAACGCGTATTGCAAGAACTCCAAAAACAGTTTCCCAACAAAATGGAAGCCTCGATAGCAGGCAACGGAAAGTGCATGTACGAGCATACTGTTGAAATTGGAGGCCAGACCTTTCAGATAAAGCGGTGGTTTGAGCAGGTTATTGAGTGTGATTGTGTTGAATCTGATTCAGGATATGAAGCCCGAAGCGGAAGGTTAGAAATGATTGCCAGCACAGATATTGAATGGATTGAAAACCAAGGCTTTGGAAAATTCACTGAGTTTTACCAGTGCAACGGATGCAGTCAAGTTTACAAGATTACCAAGAAAATACTTGCAGAAGACGGGCCGTATCTTACCGACGCAGAAAAAGACCCTGAAAAGCTCACAGGGTATGAGCCTTACAATGGAAAACTAACAAAAAAAGAAATTATGGAGAACGCTCCAAAATTAGAAGGAGACATCAGGGAATGTGACGAGAAAAGAATAACCAACAGGAGAGATAAAAAAGAAAATATCAGGCCTTCCGCCGACTGAGGAACCATTATAATAAAATAATTCAAATAAATCAACATTAGAGGTGAGGGAGAGCAAACAAAATGCCAAAGGAAATAAGATACACTCAATGCGATTGCGAAAAAGGAAAGCTTGAGCAAATAGCAGAAACCAAGGAACGAATTATATCTTGCTCTGTTGATAATGACAGGTATAGAACAATCTTCTATGGGTGTAACTCATGTAGCAGTATATTCACAAGAACCAAAAAAGTGGTTATGACAGATGATGGAGTGGTCCTGGGTGAAAGATTCTCACCTTTCGAGCTTTACAAAGGACTGCTTACAAAGGATTACATCAAGGCTTATGCTCCAAAATACGAGACTCTTGATAGAGAAGTCGAAGAGCAGATACTTACAGAAAAGGTAAAAGGAGCAGAAAGAAAGCTTGAAAAAAGATACTGAAAAATATTAAAATAATAATTATAATCACAAGGAAGATTAACAAAAAAAATTAAACTAAAAAAAATTAGGGCGCCCAGTGGGCGGGAGAGGAATAAAAATGCAACCAATACAACACCAAATGATGGGTTATGACAGGGCAATTACCATGTTCAGTCCAGACGGAAGGCTGCTCCAGGTTGAGTACGCCAAGAAGACCGTAAGGCTGGGCAATACAGCCATTGGCATGGTGTGCAAGGACGGAGTGCTCCTGGTGACTGACAAGAGGATTGTGGACAAGCTCGTAGTGCCAGAGGCTATTGAAAAAATATTCAAGATAGACGACCACTTAATGGCTACTGCTGCAGGCATTCTCAGCGACGCCAGAGTCTTGGTTGAGCAGGGCCAGGTAAGGGCTCAGCAACACAGGATAACCTTTGACACTCCTGTTGATGCTATAACCATTGTCAAGCACATCTGCGACATAAAGCAGATATGCACCCAATCAGGAGGATTAAGGCCTTTCGGAGTCTCATTGCTCATCGCAGGCATTGATGATGGCGGCAAAAAGCTTTTCGAGACAGACCCCACTGGAATATTCTACCAGTACAAGGCAACTGTGATTGGCGAAGGAGAACCTGACATCGAGGAGATGCTTTACAAGGAGTACAAGGATACCATGAGCATAGAGGATGGGTTGAAGCTGTGCATCAAGTGCCTGAAAAAGGTATTGAACGAGAACTTCAACGCTGACAGGATTGACGCTGCTTACATCGACGAGAAAGACAAGACAATGAAGAAACTTGACAAGGAGAAGTTAAAGAAGCTGCTCTAAGAACAAGGGTGATTATGCATGGGCGCAGGTAAAGGCCAGACTTTTGACCAGGAAAGGGTAAGTATGAATGTTGCAAGGCTCAAGGCTCACGGAGAGAACTTTGAAGTTGTGATTGAGCCAGAGAAGGCTATCAAGTTCAGGCACGGCGAAGGCGATATTCGAGAGGCTTTGAAAGCAGAAAGAATATTCAAGGAAGCACTCAAAGGAGAGCCTGCTGGCGACAAAGAATTATTGGAAGTCTTCAAGACAGCTGATGCCTTGCAAATCGCAGAGAAAATTATCAAGGAAGGAATCATCCAGGTCAACGATGATTACAAGGAGAAGCTCAAGTCCCAGGTAATGAAGGAATTGATTGAGCTCATGCTCAAGGACGGAGTTGACGCCAGCACAGGAGTAGCGCTCACAGCCACGAGAATCAGCAATGCAATGAATGAGGCCAAGATTCACCCAGACATTTTCAAGAAGGCAAAGGACCAGCTCAACGAGATTATCACAAAACTTAGGCCCGTGCTTCACATAAGCTTTGAGAAGAAAACACTGAGCATCAGGATTCCAGCAGCCAATGCAGCCAAGCTTTACGGCACAGTAGCGCGCATGGCAAGGATTGTTGACGAAGCCTGGCTTAGCGACGGCTCATGGAGCTGTAAGGCAGAATTATCACCAGGCGCAGTAACTGCGCTCATGGACGAGCTTAAGAGCAAGACCCACGGCGATATTGAGATTAGTGTTGAACAAACCAAAAGAAGATAACAAAAACCGCTTACGGTTTTTGGGATGAGAAATTTTGTGAAATTTCCCATAAAAGAGGTAAGAAGAAAAAATAAAAATAATTTTTAAGCCCCGCCGACTTGAGGCGCCTAAAAAAAGTTAAGTTATAAGATTAAAAAAATAAAGGTTAAAGAAAATAAACAAAATTAAAAAAAACGAAACTAAAATTATTGGCGCTGCGCGGCCGTGAAAAAAACAAAAATAATATTCAAAGACAAAAGGTGAAACGTAAATATGACAGAAGGAAATTTGTTTGTGAAAGACAAGGACGTAGTTGTTCCAGGCGAGGTGCTGGCATCTGGCATGAGTTATCTGCCAGGCAACGGCACTTACAGGATTCATGATAACATCATGGCTAATCGCTTAGGATTGTTAGTGATAGACGGCAAGGTATTGAAGAGCTTGCCTTTGGCAGGCAGGTACTTGCCTAAGGTGTATGATATCGTGATTGGAAAGGTTATTGACATCCTCATGAGCGGCTGGAGGCTGGAGATTAACAGCCCTTACTCAGCAGTGCTTCCGTTAAAGGATGCTAGTTTTGCCTACATTCCTAAAGGCGCAGACCTCACCAAGTATTTTGAGCTCGAGGACTATGTGGTCTCCAAGATAACCAATGTGACCAGTCAGAACCTGGTTGATGTTACTTGCAAGGGGCCGGGCTTGTTCAAGCTCAGGGGCGGCAGGATAATCCATGTCAACACTCACAAGGTGCCTAGGATTATTGGCAAGAAAGGCTCAATGGTGTCAATGATAAAGAGAGCCACTGACTGTAAGATTATTGTCGGCCAGAACGGCACAGCCTGGATTAGCGGCGAGCCTGAGATGGAGGTAATAACTGTTAATGCCATCAAGATGATAGAGGAGCAATCCCACACCAGCGGCTTGACAGACAAAGTCAAGGACTACCTTGAGAAGGCGACTGGCAGGAAGATAGAATTCATTGCAGAGGTTGCTGAGATAGGCGAGGAAGTCAGGCCAGAAGGCAGTGATGCAAGAAATGAGAATTATACAGAATAAGGAATTGATATGAAATAAGGAGTGATTATTATGAGTAAATACACAAAAAGAGAAAACGGAAGAGGATTCAACGAGACCAGGCCTATAGAGGCCAAGGCCGGCGTGATAAAGAAGGCTGATGGCAGCGCATATTTCAGGATTGGAAAAACAACTGCCTATGCTGCTGTTTACGGACCAAGAGAGATGCACCCCAAGCACATGCAGGACCCAAAGACAGGAAGGCTGAGGTGCAACTATAACATGATGCCTTTCAGCGCAGAGGAAAGAGTGAGGCCAGGCCCTAGCAGGAGGAGCAAGGAAATCAGCATGGTGACTGAGAAAGCCATCCTGCCAGTAGTCAACCTGGTGGATTATCCTAATGCTGTGGTCGATGTTTTTATCGAGCTCACAGAGACTGATGCAGGCTCTAGGTGCGCAGGCATTTGCGCAGCAAGCATTGCGCTTGCAGACGCAGGCATTACCATGAAGGACATGGTGGCTGCTGTGAGCTGCGGAGTAGTCGACCACCAAATACTGGTGGACATTGACGGCCCTGAAGAGCACCTGCATGACCTGGACGTAGCTGACATACCTGTCGCCATGGTTCCAAGCACAGAAGAGATTACTCTCCTGCAGATGGACGGAAAAGTTACCAAGGAAGAATTGCTCAAGGCAATTGAGAATGTCAAGCCTGTGCTAAAGCATATTGCAGAGATTCAGAGAAAGGCATTGAAGGACAGGTACAAATAAGATAGGTATGATTGAAGATTGAACAAAGGTGATTATTATGAATCAAGATTTGAAAACACACATCAACGAGGCCCTGAAAAAAGGCGTCAGGCTTGATGGAAGAAAGAAAGAAGAGTACAGGAATATAGAGATAAAGACAGGAGTGGTGGCTACTGCAGAAGGAAGCGCTCTTGTAAGGTGCGGAGACACAGAAGTCATTGCAGGCGTCAAGTTGGCTGTAGGAGAGCCTTACCCTGACTCCCAGGACGAGGGAACCATGATGGTTGGCAGCGAATTGCTTCCAATATCCAACCCTAACTTTGAGAGCGGTCCTCCTGGCATTGACGCTATTGAAGTGGCCAGGGTGATTGATAGAGGCATCAGAGAGGGAAAAGCCATTGACACCAAGAAGCTCTGCGTCAGAAAAGGAGAACTGGTCTGGACTGTGATGATAGACGTGCTTCCTCTTAACCACGACGGCAACTTAATTGATGTCGGCGGAATAGCAGCTCTTGCTGCATTAAAAGATGCTAAGATGCTCGAGATTGAGAATGACAAGATAGTGATTGGCAAGAAGACCAATGAGCCATTGCCAGTCATGAGCATGCCCATACCAGTGACTGTTCTAAAGATAGGCGACAACTTAATAGTTGACCCTACTGATTATGAAGAGGACGTGCTCGACGCAAGGCTAACAGTTAGCATCTTAGAGGATGACACTCTCTGCGCAATGCAAAAAGGCGGGGATGCCAGCCTCACCACAAAAGATATAAATGAGATGATAGACCTCGCAATCAAGAAGAGCCATGAGATAAGGAAGAAGCTCAAGGAGGCTTTAAAATGAGCGTAGAAATTGATCCTTTGAAAGAGGAAGAGTTCACCAAGTACGAGAAGGCAAGGCTCATAGGCTCAAGGGCATTGCAGATCAGCATGGGAGCACCCTTCCTTATCAAGCTAACGCCCAAGCAGCTCGAAGAGCTAAACTATAATCCTGTTGAGATTGCCAAGCTTGAGTTCGATCAAGGAGTCATGCCCATCACAGTGAAGAGGCTTATGCCGCACGAGAAATGAATTATTTACCGTTATTTTATTCTCCAGTTTTAACTTCATTCTATCGCTTATTATATTTCATTCCATTATTATTTCTTGCTAATCCTTGAAAAGAATCCTGCCCAGCCTTATCATATTTGCTCCTTCTTCAATTGCTATCTTGTAATCATCGCTCATGCCCATTGACAAGTAATCAAGCTGGGTACCAAGAATGCCGCAGCTCTTCTCGAACAATCCGCTCATCTTTGCAAAGTATTTCCTTGCATCCTCTGGATTTTTTTCAACATGAGGGATAGTCATCAATCCCCTTATTGAAAGGTGGTCTAATTCCTTCAGCCTGAGAAGGAACTCTTCAAGCTCAAGAGGAGGAATGCCATACTCCTTGGCATCATCAGTCTTAACCTGCACCAGTATGTCCTGGAATAATCCTTCTTCCTCGCCAACAAGCTGCATCTTCTCTGCAAGATGATAGGAATCAATGCTCTGGATAAGGCTTGTGCCAAGCTTCATCACTTTCCTTACCTTATTGCTTTGAAGGTGGCCAATGAAGTGAAAATTAACATTAGATAGAACCTTCCCTGGCATGGCCTGCTTCACATCAACCATCTGCTGATAAGTGTTAAAGCCTAACTCTGTAACGCCAGCTTCAACTAATTCCTTAATCTGCTCGATATTAGCGTACTTGACAGCAGCGACCAGAATAACCTCTTTTGGAATCTCACTCAAAATCCTGCTAACATTCTCTTTGATGCCCATGTTAATATTTTCTATAATTCTTTTATACTCTTACCATTCTACTTATTATTCTCTTCAAGGGCCTGCAAGGCAACCAGCTCTTTGCCTGACAAGAGCTCAAGAGCAGCTCCTCCGCCAGAACTTATGAATGTGAAATTCTTGTCCAAGCCGAACTTGTGGATAACATCAGCAGTGTCTCCTCCACCAACTACCTTGTGGCAGCTCAGCTCACCCATGAACTTGGCAATATCAGCAGTGGCTTTGTCAAAGGGTTTTTTCTCGTAATAGCCCAGAGGACCGTTCCATATGATAGTGGCAGCGTTTCTCAGCTCTTGCTTGAACTGCTCAATGCTCTGCTCGCCAATATCCAATCCCAAGACGCCTTTGGGAATAGCGTCATAACTCACAGTCCTAATGCCAGTATCCAGGCTAGGATTAGCAATGACTATGTCCTTTGGCAGGATCAGCTTCTCGTTGTTAAGCATAATCTTAGCATTAGTCAGGTAATCATTGTCGCACAGGCTGTTGCCTATCTCCAAGCCTTTGGCAGAGTAGAAAGTGAAAATCATGGCTCCTGCCAAGAGGACTTTGTCAGCCTGCACCAGCATCTTCTGTATTATTGGAATCTTGGTCTTGAGCTTTGCACCACCCAGGATGGCGATGATTGGTTTTGGCATCTTGTTAATGTCAAGGTTCTCAAGTTCTTTTTCCACCTGCAATCCAATGCATCCATGCAAGTACTTGGTGATTGCATGCATACTCGCGTGGGCTCGGTGACAAGTAGCAAAAGCATTATTCACATAAACCTCTGCATAGCCTGCCAGTTTCTGTGCCAAACCATCATCATTCTTCTCCTCCTCGACGTGGAATCTCAGGTTCTCCAGAAGCACAATCTTCTCATTTTGAATAGCATTCATGTTAATGTCAACGCAATCATTGGTCTTGTAAACACTCTTGCCAACAAGGGACATAAGCCTCGCAGCCACCTTGTCCATCTTCAGGTTCTCTACAACCTTGCCCTCGGGGCTGTCCATGTGACCCATTATGATGAGTTGCTTTGCGCCCTTTTTCAAAACATATTTTATGGTAGGCACAGCCAGCTTCAGCCTGAAATCATCAGTGATATCGCCAGTCTTCTCATCAATCGGCACATCAAGGTCTGCTCTCATTAGAACGCGCTTGTCTTTCAGGTCAAAATCTTTTAAGGTTCTCATGCAATGCCAAAATTATTCAGATATTTAAAAAAGTTACGAAAAAACGAAAGAAAATTATTTCTTATATTTTATTTCTTCTTTTTAGTTTTCTCCTTACCGCCGGAATAACCCATCTTGGGAGGGCCGTGCTCTCCAATGTGAGGCATCTTTAGTATTACGAAAGTCAGTAGCGTTGCTATAAAACTAACAAGGTACAAGCCAAAGCCAATAGCCATGCCTATAGCCGCAGCCATCCAGATGGTTGCTGCTGTTGTCACGCCGTATATTGATCCCTTGTGGTGGATTATCATGCCAGCACCTACAAAGCCTATCCCCATGATGATGTTGGCAGCTATCCTGCTCGTGGAGAGTGGGTCAACCACGTCTGATATCAAGGTGAAGAGCATAGCACCCATGCACACAATGGTGTGAGTTCTCACACCTGCAGGCTTTGCATGCGAGCCTCTCTCATAGCCTATCATGAAGCCTGCTATGAAGCAGAAAAGGAATCCTATAACGAACTTCAACTCTAAAGATAATAATAATTGACTAACCATACCTCTTTTCACAGCTTAATCATACGTTAGGGTTTAAAAAAGTATCGCAAAAAAACAATCCCGAGGCCCGCCGCCGATTGAGGCGCCTATAAATAAATTAGTAAAAGTTAAAATAAGAATAAAAAAAATATTTAAAAAATTTTACATCAGAATCTTAATAACATCCATCATCCTACAGCTATAGCCCCACTCATTATCACAACAAAAATCCTTAAACAGGATTTTTGAGTGCCAACGAATGGGTGTGATTAATTATAACAAGATTTTCAAAATATCAACCATTCTGCAGCTATATCCCCATTCGTTGTCATACCATCCGACTACCTTGACAAACCTTTTGTCGATGACATTGGTCAAGGCAGAGTCAAATATGCACGAGTTAGTGTTGTGGATGATGTCAGCAGACACTATTGGATCTTCTGTGTACTCAAGCACTCCCTTGAGCTGGTTATTGGCAGCATTCTTGAACAAGGCATTAATCTCCTCGATTGATGTGTCTTTTTTCACCTCGCATGTGAAGTCAACTATTGAACCGTCAGGAACAGGCACTCTGAATGATACTCCGTCAAGCTTGCCCTTAAGCTCAGTAATCACTTCGCCAACAGTCTTGGCAGCTCCTGTGGTCGTAGGAATGATGGATACTGCAGCGCTCCTGGCCCTTCTCAAGTCTTTGTGAGGGGCATCTACTAATCTCTGGTCTGCAGTATAAGCATGCGTGGTGTTCATGAAGCCGTGCACAATGCCTAGGTGGTCCTGCAAAACCTTGACAATTGGAGCCAAGCAGTTGGTTGTGCAGCTTGCGTTGCTGATTATGTTATGCTTGCTCTTATCGTACAAATGCTCATTCACTCCCTTGACCACTGTGATATCAACTCCTTTTCCAGGAGCACTGATGAGCACTTTTTTTGCTCCTGCAGTTATGTGCTTCTGAGCTCCTTCCCTCTCTGTGAAAAAGCCAGTGCTTTCCACAACGACGTCCACGTTCATGTCTTTCCAAGGCAGCTTCTCAGGGTCCTTCTCAGCCAATACCTTGATGAACTTGCCATTAACAACTAATCCGTCATTAGTGTAGCTCACATCGCCTGGGAAGTGGCGGTGCACAGAATCATACTTTAATAAATGAGCCAGTGTCTTGGTATCTGTCAAGTCATTGAAAGCCACCCACTCAATATCCTCGTCATCAAATCCTGCATAGAAAACCATCCTGCCTATTCTTCCAAAACCGTTAATAGCTACTCTTACCATAAAATCACCTTTTTTTGGGATTTTATGGTCCCAAAAACAATAGTTTTTGTTACCATAACAATCACCTCATCAAATGATTGAAAACATAGAAATTGAAGATGTTTATAAATATTATGGGAATTGTAAGTTCGTCGCAAAAAATTTTAGTACCTATAGTGCAAGCATCAAGCCTACCGCTGCATTAAGATGGAAACTTCTTATATAACACGGTTAGTTTCAATTCAGAAAAAGGCAGTTCTAATCACAAACTATTTAAATATAAATCAAATTCTTTACCACTTCAGGGAGGTTCCAAAATGAGCGACAGAAGAATCGTTGCAGACAGAAGAATAATTTACAAAAAGGATGTGGACCCTAACTATTTAAAATTAGTTAGTATATTTTATAGCGATCTTGAATCGCTTCTGAAAGAAGTTGGTTTGGTATACTCTCAATGGCCATGGCGTAGAATAAAATCATTACCAATATCAAATAATGTAATTTGGTATACTGAGAAAAAGAAAATCTTAGGATTGATTCCATACACCGCAGGACATGTTGTTGGAGATATCCTACTATATCAGAAAAACGAATTTGAAATCAGAGTTTTTGATTCTAAATTTAATGATGCGATAAAGAATGTAGCTAATAAACTCGAAAATAAGCTTAAAGGCGAATATGTTGTGAGAGTATCTGCTGAGAAAATACCTGGTTACAACCCATGATTTTTGTTTTTTATTAGAGCATTCCAGCTTTATTAAAATTACCTATATTTTCATCTCTACAAGTTAGAATCCAGTTATTTTACTATTTTGCGAACAAATAATTTCAGCTCAGAAACCATTCAAACGCTATTCTTGAAATTCTCATTAGTCTCCTTCCAAATCTCATCCAGAGTAGCCAGCTTGTTCTTGATAAGGATGTTAGTCACAGCCTCAAGCTGAGCCCTGGTAAGAGCCAGCTTGTACATGTTAATCAACAATAACTCCTTTAACTCCTGGTCTGACAAATCCTTGAGCTGCTTCTCAAACATCTTAGAATTATTGTTGCCAGCCATCTTAGGCTTAGCCTTGTTCACAGATTTCTTCTTGCTCACCATCCCGATGCAGAATGAAGGCTGCCTAATTTATAAATATTTTGAAAAGCAGATTAGAAAGAGCCTTGAATTGGTTTATATGGCAGAATCACATGTAAATTCTGAAATTAGCCAGCTCTTTTTTTAGAGCGCTAGCATTAACAAAATGATGAAGATGCTTGATGCCAGCCAAAAGGGCTACTTCCAGGTTAGGGCTTCGGTCATCAATAAACAAGGTTTTTTCAGGGTTTGAACCTAGCTTTTTAAGAGCATACTTGAAGCTTTCAGGAGTTAATTTGGTGTGGCCTGATTGAAAAGAATAAATCTTAGCATCAAACAAGCTGAGAAAGGAGTGTCTGGCTTCAATATATTCTATCCATTCCTTAGCATGGTCTGAAAGCAAGCCCAGCTTCAGAGCATAATTTTTACTCCTTAACCCTTCAATAATCTCCCTGGTGCCAGGAACCTCTACAAAGCCTCCCCTGACCAAAGATTTCATAAAGTCAACAGATAACTCTGAGCCGATTTCCCGAAGGAATCTTTTAAAATAATCTTCCTCAGAAATACTGCCTTCAAACAAAGCAATTAGTTTTTCATCACTAAGAGACCTTCTAATAACCAAGGAATCGATCCCAGTGTATTTAGAAACTTTATTCTCAAACCCGATTATTCCATAAACACAAACCTCTGCCAAATCAAAAATAATAGTATCTATCATAAAGTAAAGAAAAAATAACTGGTTTATAAATGTTAAGATGAACTAGTTTAATAATACGAATTTTCGGCGCGCAAGCCTGTGGGCAGGAACAACAGGTTTTTTATGTAGATGGCCAGAGGCGCGAGGAAAGCCCAGTCGCTGGCCATAGCCCAGCTGTTCCAGGAAGCAGTGGAAAGAAGAAGACGAAACGAACAAAGAGATTAAGAGCGAGCCAATAAACAGAAGCGAAAGAAGATGATGGCTCGGAGGATTATTTTTTTCTTCTTGAACTCACAGCTATTCTTTTTTCATCAGCCTTTACTTTCCTTTCGAGCTTCTTAATATCTTCTTCAGGAGGAAGGCTTTCAGGCTTAATCTTGCTTTTCAAAAGAAGCTTCCTGACATCGGCATTATTCTTAACATGCTCGCCAGTAATAGGATGCTCACCCTGCAAATCTTTCTTCTTCACATTAAAATTAGTAATTTCAGTAGCAAGATTCTTGGCAGTAATAGTAATTGTTGGAAGAAAATCAGCAAGAGGCCTCTCCTGTGGAATGCCTAACTTGCTTTTCATTTGCAAAGTCGTAACCCCTCCAAAGAGAGCTTCATCACCCTTGCTCCTGATCCTTGCAAATCCTTCATCATCAACTCCGCGCTCATAAATAAGCTTGGATAGTTCTGATTCAGAAGCAACTAATTTCTGCCTGGCATTCAATCTCTCTACCAAGGCAATCCTTTGCTCAATTAATTCCTGCTTCCTGGTCTGGATGGCAAAATAGCTCTGAGCAAAAGCAATTGACTCCTTCCTTGGGTCACCGTTCTGGGCTATCAAATAGCAGGCGTAACGGGTGAGCATGAAGTCATCTATTTCCCTCTTCGCACCAGAGCCAATATCAACCATTTTCCTGACCTCGGGAAAATGGTCATTTATTTCGTGCCCTGAATTCTTGCAAGCAATCTTTGCTTTGTCAATAACATTAACGAAGTTCTCCCACTTGTCATATCCTAAAAGTAATTGCAAATCCCTGGCAAACCAGAACTCAATACCATCAATGTTCTGAGCGTTCTCCTCAAAAGAAAGCCTTAACTTGGAAATTATTTCTTTTCTCATAACACCAAGAGAAGTAACCAAGCATATAAATAGCTTACGCACGTTTGTCCAGTGCTAGTGCTTCCGAAATAGTTCATTAATATAATGCTAGTATGAAAAAGCGGAAGAAAAAGAAGAAAAACAGAAAAGATACGTGATTATTTCTTAGCAGCCTTGAAAGCGAACATCATAGCAAAGAAGCCCAACACCACGAAAGCCCAGACAATCGGTATAAGCAAAGCCAGGCTTTCCTTGGCGAATAAAATGAACAACACTGCTATCACCAGGAAAATACCTGCCAATGCAGACGGAATAGCCACAAAAGGCCCCTTATCATTGCAACAATCCTTCTTAACATCCTTAGGCATAATACCACCTCGCTAATTCTCTTATAAAAAAAGAATTTGTTATTTACTTAGCCTTCTTGGATTTTTGGCAGCAGCACTTAGGCATGATAAACAGCATTAATGCCTTGATTACCAGCAAAACTCCGATAACCAGCCAGATGTTCCAGGTAGTAAAGAGAGTTACCAAAATCAGAACAATGCCAAACACAAGCAACTTCATCCCTTTGCACGCCGGCGTACACCCTTCCATACGAATCACCTCCGATGCACACAAATCAGGCTATCAAGTATATAAATATTGCGAGAAACAAAAGCTTAATAATGAATTCCCTGACAGCATGACAGAAGCCTATACGACAGAGTAGACATGATATATTGGGAAATGTGAAAGAGTCACGCCGACTCGAGTTATGAATTATTTTCTCAGAATCTTGCAGATTTCTTCAATTACTTCATCAATCTTTTTCTTTTTTAATGCGCCAATGCTTTTTTCAATTAGGGTTTTGTCTGCTGTGAAAAGAACATTTGGCCTTATAGAGCTTGATATACGGAGGCTTCCTTTGAAAAAGTCTGTGCTTTCCAATGGAATTGCATAATGGTCTTCTCTTACCTGGCTTGAAATGGGGCAGAGGATAATGTCATCGCCGCGAGTGTTAGCAAGGACCAAAGCAGGTCTTCTCTTTGCTCCACTGAGATTCGTGAATGGAAACACAAGGACAACTACCTCGCCCTTCAAAGGTTTTTCCATGCTTCATCCTCCTTTTTTGTAAGCCAAATCTTTGCTAAAGATTTCTCACTTAGTACTGCAGTTCGTATTCCTTCCTTTGTAAAATCAAGCTTTTTGCTGACTTGTTCCAGGGGTCTGAGCTCTATATGATCATTGTAAGCAATTATCGCTATCTTGTCACCTTCTTCAAAGCCGTCAATTTCCCTCATATCCCTTGGAATGGCTATCTGCCCTTTATCTGTTATTGTTGCGGTTTTCATATTAATCATGCCCATAAAATCACCTTTCTTACTTGTAAGAATAGTAAGAAAAGGTATATAAATGTTTTGGTTCAGCATATTGAATGAAGTTATACATAATTTATCAGGGATAGCGAAAAATTCTTCTGGCAACTTCATTTGCATCCAAAACATCTATTTTATTAATCTTTTTCAGTCGTTTCTCCTTTGACCATAATGGGCAATGCAGCTTTAGGGCTAAGGCCAGGAACTCAGTGTCTTTTTTATGATTTTTTAAGAGCTGGTTAGCTTCTATCAGCTTATCTGCGAACTCGACAGTAGGGATTATTCTTACCCTTTTTCTGAAGAGTGTGATAAGAATGTTGAAATCCCTTTCTGCCAGCTTGGTTTTTTCAAGAAGCTCTTTCCTGTTCCTTTCAAGCTCTGTGAACAATAATTCAGGAGCAACAGGCTCTATCTGATCTGAGAACAAGAGTTCTGCAGTCTTGCCTTTGGCAAGCAATGCTGCGCAGAGTACATTAGCATCCACTACAATTCTCATTTATTTCAGCCCAGGAAACTTCTCCTTGTACTTCTTGTGCATAGAGGCTGAGATTCTATCTGCTATTTTTGAGGCGTCCTTTTCTTTTAGCTTGCTCTTAGAAACTATTGACTTGAACAGGCTAAGCTCTGATACTTTTTCCTTGATAGCCTCTCTTGCAACAGCAGACCAGTTGATGAACTCTAACTCGTCCATTTCCTTTTTCAAATCCTCTGGCACTGACAAGGTTATTGTAGGCATGAAATCTACCTCCGCATTTAAAACTGCGTAATCAGTGTAAATATTTAAATGTTTCGGTGCCATGCCAAGAAGAAGATAATCATGATGGTTTAAATAGGCTACGACAACATGTCCAGTGATTGTAAGTGCTTGTTTCTCCTCGTAGAATCGAAAGAAATACTGGACGTTTTGAAAGAATTACGCTTTCACATAATGAGTAACTAAAACATTATCAGGGCAAGCGATAATTTAATAAATAATTCTTGAATATCAGTTATACATGAAGAAAATCCAGGTGTTCTTTATCCATGGCGCCAAGACTCTTAAGAATCAGAAGAATTACCTGAAATACTTAAAAACCAGGGATGTATCCATAGAAGAAAGAATAAAATGGCACAATGAATACCTAAAGAAAAAATTAGGGAAAAGATTCCAAGTAATAAAGCCGCGCATGCCATCGCCTGATAATGCCAAGTACTCTGAATGGAAGATACACTTTGAAAGATACATACCAAAGCTAAAGAACAACATCATCCTGATAGGCGAATCACTAGGAGGAATATTCCTGGCAAAATACCTGTCAGAGCACAAGTTCCCAAGGAAAATACTCTCAACGTACCTGGTATGCGCACCATACGATGACACGCTGCCAACAGAAGACTTAGCAGGAGGATTCAAGCTCAGAAAAGACTTAACTTTATTAGAGAAAAACACTCCAAAGCTGACACTGATATTCGCAAGAAAAGACGACGTAGTGCCTGTATCTCACGCAGAGAAATACAGGAAGAAACTAAAGAACGCCAAGATAAAAATCTACAACCACATCCAAGGACACTTCAAAGTTTCTAAATTCCCCGAGATAGTGAAGATGATAAAGGAAGATGCTGAGAGATGAGAAAGGCGCCCTAAAAAATAGTCTTACTTCTTAATAATCTTAGTTGAACTTTTTAAATTTGCAGAGTTCTGATGGTCATAATAAAACTAGTAGCGACATCAAAAGATTTTTAAGTCAGAGCAAATTTCATGCTGTTCATGAAATACGTTAAGAATATACGTGTAAAATTACCATCAATTTTTGGAATTGATGAAAATTTTGAATTAGGAGATTTAACCATATTTATAGGAAAGTCAAATAGCGGTAAAACCAGAATTTTGAATAACATATATAGTAGATTAAACAGTCATGGAATTAATGCAAGAAATAATAATTTTGCTATTTTTTTAGAAGGTTGTAAAAATGATAACATAATCATCGATCCAGATTTTAAAAAAATATTGAAAGTAGTGCTTGTAAATAGCCCAAGACAAAACATTCCTCAGATAGGAGGTCTTTCTGTTAAATTATCCAGAACCGCCGATTCTTTGAAAGTAATTGATCCTACAGTTTCTGATTTCGGTCCTGATGTATTACAATTTTCTAACGGAGAGACTAGAAAGCTTTCTGAACAGGGCACCGGAGTGCATAATCAAGTTCAAATATTGGATGCTCTCCATAATCCTTCCGATGTTGTTCTCATAGATGAGCCGGAAATAAGCCAGTTTCCTTATGGGAAAATTGAAATATTGAGAAATATCATTAATGAACTTGATAAGAAGCAGGTAATACTCGCAACTCACGACCCAACTATTATTAATCAGTTTATTATTAAAAAAATGGTTGCTGATAAATCTTATAAAATCGTATTGTATTCGTTTTGTGGGGACAAGTTTAAAAAAATTGATTACTATAGTACCTGCGATCCAGAAATTCATGTTGGTTATCTGAATCAAACATATTCTAGTAAACCTGTTCATCTTATCGTTGAAGGGCAAACAGAGTTTTATGCTTTACAGGCTTTACTTACCCAATACTGCATATTTAATAAAATTCCAAATTTTCCACAATATCTAAATAGAATTTCAATAAGCTATATGGGAGGATCCCAATGGAAGATCAACAAACATCATTTACCTGACTCTAGGTATTATAATACATTAATTCTCTTAGACGGAGAATATTCTGAAGATGTAAAAAACGAATTGCCAGATAACCAATTCAATGTAATAAACTCTCTAAATGATGTTTTGGATGATAAGATAAATGTAATTACTTTAAATAGTGAAAATTTTGATAAGGCTTTTGAAAAAGTATTTGGAGAACAGTATACAAAACCAATAAAATTAAGTGAAAAAATCTGGTCTCTGAAAGAAGAAGAATTTAGAAAAATAGATTTTAGCGATAAAGATATATTTACATTAATAAAGATAATTCAATGGTGTCTTAAGAATGCCGGAAGTGATTATCTCCCGGAAGAACCAATTGCGGAAGTAATTAAAATGTTAAAAGCTCGAAAAATTACAGGGAATCGTACAATTTCAAAACAGTACCTTGTAAAGTTGGCATCAAAAAGATTCTTGGCGTCAGAAATAAAAGACGCAATTGAAAAATTGTTGCGGAATGGGTTTTTATACGAATTGAAACCTGACTTTATCTCGATTCCTAAGGATAAATGGAATTCTCTGTGAATAACAACATAGGAAGATTTTCAAATTATTAAATATAACGCTCCACATATTAATTCTCTCAAATTCTCAGAACTAATACGAATCATAAAGGAAGACATTAAGAAAAGCCAAGCCGGCGAATTAGGCGCAAAGAAAAAAAATAAAAAATAATTTAAGTCGATTTGGTTCAGGTGTTTAAACTATTTTAAATAGTTTACAGATGAACTTTGACCCGAAAACAATAGACAATGCACCTAACACCAAAATCACACTAAGCGGAGATTTAATTATCTGGTCCCACATGGCAATTAAGAACAGGAGAGCCACGACCGCCGCAATGAGGGTATACTTGTTCATGTCTCTCATGCCTCCATTAACTTTCTATGATATTCTGAAACCTGAAGATATTGTGCTCCAAGTACCCAGTTCAAAAACCCATACTTTCGCATTCGCAAATCAAACTTGCCAAGAAGCGCATCAACGCATCTATTAAACAATTCTAAATCTCGGCTTGAAATTATCTGATTTATAAGGTCATCAACCTGCGCAGGGGTAATTGAGAAAGCTTTTGCAAGCTCTTGCCTTACGGCTTCTTCTTCGTTGACATGATTTCTCAACCTGTCAAAATACTGCTGAGTGACGGACCAGCGTTGATGAGGAAAATAAACCTTATTGTTTATTGGGTCAACATAATAAAACCCATCAGCAGGCTTCTTCTTTACCTCAACTGCATCTGTTTCTTCTAATAAGCGCCGCATATAACCGTAGCCAGGCCTGAGTTCTTTTGGCAGCGCACTCTCCCTTAACCCTGTTGGTTTCGGTCCCACAGATTTCTTAGCAATCTCCAAGAAGATTGCTTTGCACTTCTCGATGTTCTGTACTTTGTGCTTCTTCTGCAATTGAGGGAGCACTTCCTCAACAAATACTTGCTCTAATTTTGGCGTGTTCACTTTCACGCACCTCCTTAATTTATTTCAAAAGAATCAGTCAAACCACTTAAACACAACCTTTAAATATAGGCGATGTTTAATAGTATATACCAAAAGCTTACTGTGGGCTCCAAGTCTTCTTGACAAGGAGCTCGTGGTAAGACTTATCTCTTGATTATGATTTTTTTACCATCTCGGTGATTATTCTCACTAATTTTATTGCTTTATCAGGCGGGAGTATTGTATCAAACGCAAGATTGCTGCTACGTATACTTATTTGCGCATATGATTTATCAGGAGATTTTTCCGCTTCTTGAGCTTGAAAGCGTGATTCTACTTTGGTACGTTCCCTTTTAGGTGGAGGATTTTGTTGTAGCATTGTCAATAGCTGTTTTCCTTTCTCTGTAAGCATGAAACCTTCCGCATCAACGATATATTCTCCTCTTTTAAGTGCATATATCCAGTTAACCATAGTGCCGTTATTAACATCTCGCACTCGCGGTCTTTTTCCAGCTTTATTTTGTTCATATACATAAAGTAATGTTTTTAGCGTCGATGCCTTCCATTTCCCAAGTTCGTAGGTTACCATTAAAATCACCTTGTTATTATTAATACCACGTATAAAAAGTAAGACTAGTATTTAAATGTTGTGATGTTACGACCCATTAATTAGCGCTATTAGAACTCTGATAAGAAGTTATATGAGCAATCCCTAAATTAATATTATTCACTTCCGTACCGCCTCCCGCTCCGCCGCTAGCTTGGCTATGGGTACTCGGTATGGCGAGCAGCTTCCAATCACAATATTCTACTTATTAGTAGTCACAACAGAAAGTTTTATAAAGTTAGCAATACTCTCGGATTATTATGAAAAAAGCTTTCCTTTTTACAGGCAAGGAAGTAACCGGAGAGAAGACTGTTGAGAGTTACCAGTTATTGGTTGGTCTTGATTATATACCAGCATCTTATGATTATTCTAAGGAAAGAGCTGTATTTTACGAAGAAATAAGCGATGCTTTTGCCAGTAGAATGCTTCAGGAAATGTCTCCCTTGGAACTGGGGGTTGTCAATGGAGTAAGAATAAATCTTAAAACAAAGCGCCCTGAAAGAATTCAAAAATTAGAAGAAGAACATATAGCACAATTAACAGAAAGGATCAGTGTTAAATTACAAGAGAACATCGAAGGAATAGTGGTGCCTGCTCCTTCTCAAAATTAATGATTCATACGTAAGCTCGAGTGGAAGCATCATCTTTTCGCTTTTACTTTCAATTTTCCGGAAATTAACCATAGCATTATTTAAACCCCAAATCATTTCAGTGCTTGCAGGGCAAAAAATATTAATACTTATACAGCATTACTTAAGGTTATTGGCCCAGGCATTTAGAAATAAAAAGGTGGACAAAATGAATGAGAACTATAATTTCTTTATGGGAGTGGACCTTTCTCCATACGCTGGGGAGTGGATTGCTATTTGTGAAAACAAAATAGTTTCTCATGGAACAGATGTAAAGGAAGTATTCAAAAAAGCCAAAAACTCGTGCCCAGGAAAAAAACCCCTTTTGACAAATGTGCCCACAGAAGAAACAATGATTCTCTAAAATGGCACTAACTTACCGATATAAAGCAGTACAGCGTCCTCAAGGAACTATTAAGAGCCCAATCATACCAATCACATTGCGAGGAAGCGGAGAATCCATTGATTTTACTGCTTTAATTGATTCCGGAGCAGATGTTTCAGCAATTTCCCAGGAAGTAGGCGAATTGCTCGGCCTTGACTTATCAGGTCCTCAGGAGCCTACAAAAGGGATTGTTGGGGAAGTTCCTTCTGTCGAAACCAAAGTGTGGCTGACTATAGGAAAAGACAGGGAAAAATATCCTTTTTTCATCCCTGTCAAGGTCTTGTTAGGAAAAGTTAATATAGGCATTCTTTTAGGCAGGAAAGGTTTCTTTGATAAATTTTCAATAACATTTGAAGAAATAAACGAAAAGGTTGTTCTAAAAAGAATACTCAAAAGATAAGGCTTACTTCCTCTGAACTCCTTTCACAGCAGCCTGTGCCGCTGCTAATCTAGCTATGAGCACTCGGTATGGCGAGCAACTTACGTAGTCTAGTCCTATTCTGTGTCAGTTCTCTGTTCTTTTGTTTCTCTTGAAAGTTCCTTTCGTAATATTTCCGTCTTTTCTTCAATAAAATTTATATACTTCTTCTTCCTTCTTGGTTTCATGGCTAAAAAAAGGATTAATAAGCTGGAAGAAGAGCGGATTAAGTCTATCAAGGAAGCTCAGAAGGATCCTGAGTTCATCAAAGAAATAAATAGATTCATTAAGGCCACTACTAGTGTTCATAAGCTTCCCTGAACTTATTTACTAAATCATTGTATTTTAAGAATCCTGGAGTTCTGAGGTTTTCTTTAATGTTTATGTGATTATAGGCTTTCAAGGCTGTTTTTCCTATCAGAGTTTTATTATCCTCAGAATAGATTATGTCAAGGCTGTAAAAGCTTGCGCATGCAACTATCATGAAATCTATTCTTATGCTTGTATCCCAGCCATATATTCCTCCTTGATTTCTGTAATTTTGGCCAAATTTGTAATCTGTATAGAGCTCTCCAGGAAATGCTTTCCTGTAACCCGGTCATAAAGGCTCAGAAGCATCATTCGGGTTTTCCGACTTAATCTAGTCACTTTTGGGATAGCGCGTATTTCCTCCCTGACAGGCCTATAGCCGTAGACAATGAATTCTTTTTCCTCAATAATCCTTTTTTCAAGTTCAGCAGCGTCCTCCTCCTTAACGAGAAGCCCGTAAATGTTGGTGTCAAAGATTACTCTAAGCATTTTATGATTAGTGATGCTAAGAACCCATTAATATAATGCCATTATAAAAAATCGTGATTCTCCCGGCAGAATCAGAAAGATTTTGACTTTGAGCAAATCCAGTATGCGGTAATATTTCTGTCTTTCTAACCGCAAGCTTTATATATTATTATTGATTAATATTATTCATTTATGGATAATAACCTCAAAATCATCAATTATCTTGGCAAGCATGACGAGTCTTTTACCATGCATAATCTGAGTTCTATCCTGAAAATTCCTTATGCAACTTTCCACCGCACCATCAGCCAGATGAACAACTTACTCTTAATCAAGCCTGTTGGCAAGGCTAAGGTCATCTCCTTAAGCAACAATCAGGCTGTAACGTCTTATCTTACAGTCTCTTCTTTTGAAGAAAAAAATGAATTCCTGAAGCATAACAAGCTGATTTCCTTGCTCTCAAAGGAATTAGCTTCAGATAACATCGTCCTGCTCTTCGGCAGCTATGCTGATAATAAGCAGTCAGAGAAGAGCGATATTGACTTGTTAATAATCAATGATGGCAGCCCTTCTTTTTCCTTTTCTTCTTTCGAATTATTATACAAGAAGAAAGTTAACCCTATTTACCTAAAGGAATCTGAATTCAAAGCAATGCTCCGAAAGCCTGACGAAAACGTCGGAAAACAAGCGAAAAAAAACCATATAGTCTTAAATAACCCCTCTGCCTTTTGGGAAATTGCATGGAAGAGTACAAGGAATCATTCAAAGAATTCTTAAAAGACAGCAGAATCAAGAAATCCAGCCAGTTCTTCAAGATAAGCCTGTTCATGGAAAAAGCCAGGAACAGCTTGCTGATAGCAAAACACATGAAAGATGTCAAGCCTAGCAAAGACCAGCCGAAAAAACTATTCTGGGACTACTGGGCAATAATCATCTCCTATTACTCAATGCTCTACGCAGCCAAAGCAGCCATCCTGAGTAAAGGTTATGAAGTAAGGGATCATGATGCAGCGCAAATAGCCTTAGGCTATCTTCTAGTTCCGACTGAAATGGAAAAACAAGATTTAGAACTATTAAACCAGGCTCATAAGATATTCGAGGACGAATACGTGAAGTACTTTGAAGACGCAAAAAAAGAAAGTCACATAGCAAGGTACTCAGCCATAAAAACTTACACTCAAAGAAGGCTGGAAGAAATATTTAGCAACGCAACAAAATTCATAGCCAAGGTAAGCATGATACTGGAAGCATAAAAAAAAGAGTTTATCCCTGGTAATTTTCACTTCTTTCCTTGCTTCTCCCGCACAGCAGCCTGCGCAGCAGCTAATCTCGCAATCGGAACTCGATAAGGTGAACACGAGACATAATCCAATCCAATGCGATGGCAGAATTCAACAGATGACGGTTCTCCACCATGCTCCCCACAAATACCAATCTTCAGCTTCTTATTAACCCGTCTGCCTTTCTCTACGCATATCTTCATTAGCTGGCCTACTCCTTCCTGGTCTATGGCTTGGAACGGGTCTCTGTTGTAGATTCCTAGCTTCACATAGGCTGGTAAGAACTTGCCTGCGTCGTCTCGTGATAATCCTAAGCCCATTTGTGTCAAATCATTGGTTCCAAAGGAAAAGAATTCTGCTACGCGAGCTATTTCATCAGCAGTAATAGCAGCGCGAGGAACTTCTATCATGGTTCCGATTGTATAGTCAATCTTGACTTTTTTCTCTTTCATTACTTCAGCAGCTACTTTCTCAACAATCTCTTTCTGCAGTTCAAACTCTTTCACTATGCCAACTAGTGGTATCATTACTTCTGGCTTCACAGGTATTCCTTTTTTCTTCACTTCTGCTGCTGCTTCGAATATTGCTCTTGCTTGCATTTCAGTTATCTCTGGGAATATTATTCCTAATCTGCATCCTCTGTGCCCCAGCATTGGGTTGAATTCGTGCAGTTCTTCTGTCTTCTCTCTTATTCTTTCTGCACTCACGTTCATCTCTTTAGCTAGTTCTTCAATGTCTTTTTCTTCTTTTGGTAAAAATTCATGAAGAGGGGGATCTAGTGTCCTGATAATCACTGGCCTGTGCTTCATAACTGAGAATATGCCGATAAAGTCGCTTCTTTGCATTGGTAACAATTTAGCAAGGGCTTTCTTTCTTCCTTCCAAATCATCTGCCAGTATCATTTCACGTACTGCTTTTATCCTGTCGCCTTCAAAGAACATGTGCTCAGTCCTACAAAGACCAATTCCTTCTGCTCCAAACTTAACAGCTACTTCACTATCCCTGGGAGTGTCAGCATTAGTTCTTACTCCTAGCCGTCTATACTTGTCAGCTATTTTCATCAGCGCTGCAAAGTCTCCGCTTAGCTGCGGATCAACTACCGGTATCTTGTCAAGGAACACTTCTCCTGTTGAACCATCTAGTGTTATCCAGTCTCCTTCTTTTACTTCAACATCTTTTACATTGAACTTCTTCTCGTGCTCCTTAACTATTACTTCTGAGCATCCTGCTACGCAGCACTTGCCCATTCCCCGCGCAACAACAGCTGCGTGCGAAGTCATTCCTCCTCTAGCCGTCAGTATTCCTTTTGCATAGTTCATGCCCTTAATGTCTTCTGGGCTGGTTTCTGTTCTTACAAGTATTACGCTCTGACCTCCTTCACCCAACTCAACTGCTTTTTCTGCATTAAACACTACTGTTCCAACTGCTGCTCCTGGTGATGCAGGAAGTCCTGTAGTTATTAGTTTTGCTTTTTTCTTTGCAATAGGGTCTAGTGTCTTGTGCAATAACTGGTCTAGCTGATTAGGATCAACTCTTAGTATTGCAGTCTTCTCATCAATTAATTTCTCTTTTACCATCTCAACAGCAATTCTTACAGCAGCATGGGCAGTCCTTTTTCCCCGACGAGTCTGCAGCATGTACAGTTTGCCTTGCTGTATTGTGAATTCCATGTCCTGCATATCCTTGAAGTGCTTTTCTAATTTGTTCCTGTAAGATTCTAATTCTGCGTATTGCTTAGGCATCTTCTTCTTTAGCTCAGACATTGGCAGCGGAGTCCTTATGCCTGCAACCACATCTTCTCCCTGGGCATTGAACAGCCATTCGCCGTAAAAAACATTCTCCCCAGTAGCAGGGTTTCTTGAAAAGCACACGCCAGTGCCAGAATCATCTCCCATGTTACCAAAAACCATTGCCTGAATATTAACAGCAGTGCCTAATAATCCCTTGATATGGTTCAATTCCCTGTAAGTAATTGCTCTCTGATTATTCCAAGAGCCAAAAACAGCATTAATAGCAAGCTTTAACTGCTCTTTTGCGTCCTGCGGAAATTCCTTGCCAGCATGCTTCCTTATCACTTCCTTGTACTCAGCCACTATTTTTTGCAAGTCCTTTGCATTAAGCTCAGTATCATACTTAACTCCCTTGGTGTGCTTTGCATTCTCTAATACTTCCTCAAAGAATTTGTGCTCAACATTCATTACAACGTTGCCGAACATCTGCAAGAACCTTCTGTAAGAGTCCCAGGCAAACCTTTCATTGCCAGTCTTCCTCACCTGGCCTAGCACTGTCTCATCATTCATCCCAAGATTTAATACAGTATCCATCATGCCTGGCATTGAGACTGCTGCTCCTGAGCGCACAGATACAAGCAAAGGATTAACAGCATCGCCCAGCTTCTTATCCATCTCCTTCTCAAGCCTTGCAATGTTCTTATCAACCTGCTCCTTCAACTCCTTTGGCCATTTCTTGTTAGTGCTGAAAAAAGCACAAGCCTTAGTAGTGATTGTGAAGCCCGGAGGAACTGGAATGCCAATCCTGGTCATCTCAGCCAAATCAGCTCCCTTGCCGCCAAGAACTTCTCTCATCTTACTGTTGCCTTCAGAAAAATAATACACCCACTTGTTGCTCTTAGTCATTCAAAATCACCTTTTAACATTCTTTAAAGCCCTGAAAAAATAGCGATTTATAAATTTTATGAGAAAACAATAACTATGCTAAAGGAATAAGAAATACATGAAGTTTAATTATATTCGCCCAATAGTTTTGCATAATATTTTTTGTCTTTGATGATTTTTCCGCTTCTCAAGTTCAATCCAATGCATAAGTCTTGATTCAATTTATCCGTGCATATATGCCAAGCGGGCATAATTCGGGGTGCGTGAACTCCTCGTGTATGAGCTAATTCCTTGGTCAGCATCTCACTGTAAGCAGCAGAGATAATTGTTTGGTTGCCATCAAGAGCAACGTAATAGCCGGAATAGACTTTCTTACCTAATCCGTTCATAAGAAAATCTTCTAGCCCTGAATTAGGCCGTCCATCCGCCCATCCAGCTTGATTTTTATCACTCATGAATAAAAGAAATCCAAAATGGTTTATAAAGTTTGCGAGAAACAAAACAATTAATAATATTATTTTTGCATTCTCTTTTTATTTTTGCAGTAAGCTTTTTCTCTTAGCTTGAGACACATAAGCTTTTCTTAAGTGCTGGTACATAGAATCAAAGAATCTTCGCCCACTCTGTGCTTGCTCTACAGCAATATCCATGCCTTTGGCCTCGCTAGAGATAACGCTGTCCAGGGTACCGCAAACTCGCAGGTAATCAGATGCCAGGCCAACAGCGTCTTTCTGCTCACCTGTCAAATCTTCCCTATAAATATAATCCATTAGATAAGGTCTTCTGTCTGGGTTACGAGGCAGGCGCAACCCAAAAATAGACGCCATCCCTCTGAGAAAAGCATTATGTCCTTTCTTTTTTGCTGAGCGTAATCCCTCAGAAGAGCTTAATTCCTGATTCAGCTGGCGCACTAGTTCGTCAAACTCTGCTCCATAATCAACTTCATTACTCATAAGTAGGGTAGATATTGTGATATTTAAAAAGCTATTGTTTCCGATATTCAAGAAAAAGCCTTATATCATTATCACGTCTTTCAAAGACTCCTCGCCGTACTCCCTCTTCCTGAATAATCTTTCAATCTCAAGAACTTTTTCCAGATATCTGGGCTTTATCTGCTCAGTCTCTTCAAAATCAAAATCTCCGTCATAAAGCCTCATCCAGATAGGCTGAGCCATGAGGAATTCACCCCAATCCTCTGCAGCCTTGTCATCATAATCAAATTGCTTCTCATCCACTTCTTGTAATCTTTTTGCAATCACGTCAAACCCGTTTGACAGGATGTTTCCGATAACAGGCCTCACCCTGTTGGAAAAGCGCATGTAATAGCTTATGTTGCCAGAGTTATCCAGGAATGCATAAGGCAAGCCAGTGTCTCTCTTAGCAACAAACATAACCCGTTTGTCTCCAAATTTCTTCATCTTCTCTTCTTCCAACAGGAAATGGGCAAAGAGGCAGTCAGCACAACCCTTTTCATGAGAAAATTTTCCCTCTAAATAATCATACGACAGGAGTTCTTCTTCTCCCTGGACAACAATCTTGGAATGCATAAGCCTTTTCTGATTCACAAGCTCAGAATTATACTCGTAAATGCGCCAATAATCAAAACCTGTTTTGTTAAGGAAATTGTACAGCGCTGGCATTTGCTTCCTGTTAAGCGAAGTGAAAACTGTATGAACACCCAGCTTCACATTCTCACTTCTTATCTTCTTGGAAAGTTCACCAAACCTCTTAACAACAGCGATGAACTTCTCACCTCTAAGCTCTATCTGGTTTTCCTTGTTAAGGCTGTCCAGCGGAAGAGCAATATCATCAACTAATCCTGCAAGCCCAGACGCTCTGTTCTCATCCAGCAGGGTTCCATTGGTGTGAAGGCTGACATAAATGCTCTTGCTTTTCAGCACGCCTAAGACTTTTTCAAGTCCTTTGACAAGCAGTGGCTCCCCGCCTGTGAGTGTAACTGTTTTAACTCCATTGTCCACCAAAATCCTTGCAAGCTTCTCGAGTTTTTCCTGTGAGCCCCTGGGAAGACTGGCAGGCCGAAAGCAAAAAGAGCAGTCAAGATTACAATTGCTCCCAATATACCAATGAACATGCTCAGTTAGATTCTTCATCATGACAAGGAACTAATCAGAAGTAATAAATCTTTTGGATATTTCACTCCTTCTCAATCAGCAACGCTAAGGTTTGATTTTAGCAGGTAAGGCAGAAGCAAAAAAAGAATAACTTCAGTGTCACGGGCAGCAAGCCGGATGCGGGTCAAAATCATCATCTTCATCATCAAAGAGCATTCTACTCCTGGGTTTGAGCAGGTCTTTTTTGAGTTTTTCAAAAAGGCTCTGTCTGAGATAGCTGTCACAGAAAGAAGCAGCAGTCATCCCATGATCAAAGGGTATTTTGCTTATTTCTTCACCTGTGAATAATCCTTTTTGAACGCCATAAGCAAGAATTTCTGGAATGGGCAAATGATCAGCGAACCTGTATGTGTGGTTATGGCTTCCTGTTAAGAATTCGTAATCCTGCCGTGCTGTTTTAAGTACTGCTTGTTCTAGAGCCGCATCCAGTTCAGGCTCACTAATAACGTGTTCAGCATATAATTTAGCAATTCTTCCTCTCAAAGAAGAAAACGGGTAGTAAAAAAAATTCTTAGGATTTCTTTGCAGTTCTTCTAATGCATTGTTTTTGACTCGCTCGCTAAGGTCTGATAATAAGTTGATGTGAATCATAACAATAAGAAATGAAACGCTCTTTATATATTTTATCCCGTGCCAATCAGCGGCACAAATATGCATCCTCCGTGGTAATCTGTCTCTAGTTTACCTTTTATTTTTCTCATCCTTACCAGCTCCTGATGATAGCTAGGACCAACAGGAGCAACTAATCTTCCCCCTTCGCCCAGCTGCTCTATTAGTGCTTTGGGAATGCTTTCTGCTGCTGCCGTCACAATAATCGCGTCATAAGGAGCTTCTTTTTCATATCCTTTGGTACCGTCGCCATGAATAACAATAACATTATTGTAGTTGTTTTTTTCTAATAATTTTTTTGTGCGCTGCGCAAGCTCATCAATTCTCTCAACAGTTATGACTTTCTTAGCCAGTTTGGATAGTATTGCTGCCTGGTAGCCAGAACCAGCGCCAATCTCAAGAACCTTTTCATTTCCTTTCAGCTCAAGCAGTTCTGTCATTAATGCCACAATGTAAGGCTGGCTAATGGTCTGGCCAGAACCAATAGGCAGGGGATTGTCGTCATAGGCAGAATCCTTCATATCATCAGGAACAAACAAGTGCCTTGGAATAGAGCGCATAGCCTTGAGAAGCCTCTTATCAATTATTCCCCTAGCTTCTATCTGGTGCTTGAGCATGTGCTCAGAGAGCTTTGAATAGTTCATAAGAATAAGATAATGAACTATAACTTAAAAACTTTTGTTAAAAGAACTCGCCGTGAGAGCTGATTATCTCTCTGGCAGCCTTGTCCTCAAGTATAGAGTCACCCCACGGGTCGAACTTGTAGACTTCATATACTCTATGATTAAAGTAAAGAGGTTTTACTCCTTCATGCCCCCCGCTCCTGGTTATTTCTCCTATTGAGTATATTCCTCTAAACACGCCACAGAAAGGTAGCTTTGTGCTTGCTTCAGCTCCTAAGCCAGTGTCAAGAGAGAGTTCTACTCCGGGCTTGAGAGATACTATTTTTCCCTTGTATTTCACAAGGTCTTGCTCGCTCCTGCTCTTGACTAAAATTCTTACTTCTTTGCCAATCAGCCTTGAGCTGAGGTCATCCTTAGTTGCAACATTCTCTGCCATAAACATCCCTCGCAAAGTGTTTTCATCAAGTAATAGTAACTAGAATATAAATGTTTTGGTTGAAGACTCATCCTCTGGCTTTATAACAATGGTTTTTCAATTTGCAGGTTGAAGCCTTGCCCTTGATTACATCGCCAATATTATCAATCAGCCAACACGATTCTTTTTTTTGAAAGTCTATTAAGTCAGCCTTGACTTCATAGTAGGGCTTGGTAAAAATGTTTGAAACCACTGCCTCTGAGCAGGCTATGGCTTCAAATGAGGCGCAAAGGTTCAAGCCGCCATCTGGCTCGATTATTATTCCAGGCCATCTGACGAGGTCAGGACAAACATAGTCTGTAAGTGAGTTGTTGAATTCGAGCTCGTATTTTTTTAAGATTCCTTTTCTAGAAAGGTATTGCCTAAACCTCCCTAATGGATACACGCGCGTGTCTATGGTTGGTATTTTTATATCAACCATTTTTCCTTCTGCATCGATTGTATAAGATGCATTATTATGGGCAACCACAGCCATGTCCTTCATAATCAAATCTAAATTATCTTTGAATGTTCTTTGCACTTCTTCTGCCATTGAAGGTTTCCTGAGAGAGGAATTATCTCCTAACATGGAGATTATTATTTTATCAGAGAATTTAATCAAATATTTTAGTGACTGGTTAAAGTCTTCAGCGAGTTTTTTAGTGTCAAGATTTGCAAAATAATGATGATAGGTGATCATAGCGTCAATGTGCACATTGTCTTTTCTCGCTAATTCTCCAAGTTTGCCGATAACAGGCGCATAAACCGGTTGTATTGCTGCTGCGATTGTGAACTTCTCTAATCCGTGAGAAGACAATAACTTAATTAGATCAGCTAAGTCCTGTCTCTCTGATTCGTAAAGCAAAGGGTTGCCTCTTCTTCCAAAATCCGCTACCTTGAAAATGGTGAAGAACTCAGGGTTGATATTCGCAAAATCAGAATACTTCATCATCACGCCATCTGGCCTGGAATCTGAGACGCAGTGAAGACAAGCATTTCCACACCTATTGCTGGGAGTAATTATTAAGCGGGGATTATCAGAAAAAAGATCTGCTAACTCACCCACTCTTTTCTTTTCAGCTTCTTGAACTTTTCGTAAGGAATCATAAACAGTCCTTAGCTCAGAAACAATCAGGCGGGTCATCTTAACTAATCAAAAGTGTCCTCATCTCTGCAAGGCATAAGACCGCCAGTGGTTCTAAAATGGTCATGCTCGCGGCAAGGCATTAATCCTCCGCTGCTACGACCAAGGGGAGGAAATTCTGGGAGTTCGCGCTCTGAATGCTTTCTTTTTCTCTTCGATTTATCATAATCAATAATTAAAGCCTCTAAAGTTCTACGATGATTAAACAAGTCCAGTGCCTTATTGTCAATTTCATACTTAAAGATGCCTTCATGATCTATTGCTCTCAAAATAAGATTGTCTTTTAAGTAATCAACTATCTTACCATATTGCTTGAGTGGAACATATAGGTCCGGAGGCAGCTTTTTCTCTTTGTTGAGCTTGTTATAGAACTTGTTGAAGTAGCTTGTCTGGATTTCTCTGGAAGCCAATTCTTCTTCTATCGTATGATCTTTTCCCTCAATCATGTAACCACGGAATAAAGGTAAATTTATAAATGTTTTGCTTGAATGGATCTGCGTTCAAAATCTTTTGTAGTGCGCTCGCATAGCTTCTTGTATGGCTGTTTTTTCTGATAGTTCATTATTCACATGTTCGGCTTAAGGCTCGCTAGGCACTACTTTTTGAACGCATCCGCTTGAATGGGCTTTGCAAAACTCCTTTAAAAAATCGCCTTTAATCTTCTTTAAAATTTTTGAAGATCTGAAAAGACCAGGATAAATCTCTACTTAAAAATGATAAAATATATAAATGCCTTGTCTTTCCTTTTAATCCATGTACACCATCAATGATTTGCATTATAATAAGAAGCGAGTAATTCAGATTTCTCCAAAACTTAAGCTTGAGACGCTGGCTTTGACGTGGAAAATGATCACTGAGGAGCTAAAAAATAGTTCGCCGCTCGAGCGAAACATGCTGTACTTCTTTGAAACAAACGTGAACCCAGTCCTTGCGTACCGTGACAATGACGTAAACCAAGGAAAAACAGGTCCTCGCAGGCGTCATGTAATTGGCAAGCTGAAATCGCCAGCGAATATAGACGGCCTATTTATAAGACTCGGCATCTGGGCACCAGGTGAGAATGCACTAATACCTGCTCTTCAAGTATTATACCTGCAAAAAAGACTTGCAGAAATGCCAAAAGATAATTTTGTTCCTGAAAGCTGGATTTATGATTTCACAGATCGCTACCAGTCCAGAATTGAGGAGATAAACGTGCATAGTGTTGAAGGAATAAAATCATTAGGAATCATCCCCGCAATCAATAAATCACTTATGACTGGAAATAATTTTTACTTTAACTGGAATTCAAAAGATTAAGTCTGCCTGCCAAAATTAATTCTAGAAAAAGATTAAAAAACCACCAAAATAAAGGAATGGCATATTCTAAAATATCACTCTGAATAACCCTAAAAAACCATTCTTAAACGAAAAGTTTATATATTCATAGTTATATCCATTGATATAACATGAACTCAGGAAATTTTTTGAATAGCGAAACGATTCTGCGTTATCCTAGGTTAGACACCATTCTCATGGTTGAGCAGTTCATAAAAAAGCATGACGGTGAATTTCGGAAGAGAAAGCTCTGGGAATCCCTGCCAAAAAAGATGATGTACCAAACCTTCTGCGTGGTTATTGATTATCTGCTTTACTCCAGAAAGATATCTGTTGATGCCGAAGGAAAAATAGGCTGGATATATTACCCGGAACTCGCAAGGAAATATGCTAGACGAAAAGGCTTGGAAAGAGAAAAATAATAAATATAGCACTGGACATGTCGGCGTGAAACTTATAAACTAATTCTTACAGCTAAAATATTAGAAATGGAATTGCTTTCAAAAATAAAGTTTGTTAATGACGACCTCAAAGAGGATTTTTATAAGCTAGAAAAAGGAGACTCTGCTGAAAAAGAGTTATTCAAAGCAATTAATCATGCATTAGACGAGCTTGAAAAGAATGCCTTCAGCGGAATTCAAATCCCGAAACGATTAATACCAAAAGAATACAAGCAAAAGTATAATGTCAAAAATCTGTGGAAATACAATCTCTCCAAAGGCTGGAGGGTGTTATATTCAATATTCGCAGAAGAAGTTCTCGTGATAAGCTTGATTCTAGAATGGTGTAATCACAAGGAATATGAGAAAAAGTTTAATTACTAACCATGTCAGAATATAATCCTGAATAATTCTGAGAACACCCCCCAGCCGTCAAAGCCAGGTATTGGGAGCATGTTGAAGATGAACAATAACATGTTAATCCTGCTCACAAGGAAGAGGAAATGGTATTGGTTTCTTTTAAGCTTCTTATGAGTCTTCATTATCAATAATGCACTCAGCCATATTATCAGGTTGACTGCTGGCCCTGCAAATGATATTGATGCGAACTGTAAAGCGCTCCCAGCCCCAGTGATTGCTGTGAAGGCCGGCACAAAGAATATGAAATTCCCCCATCCAAAAAGTCTGGATACTATAACTATCACAGTGAGCAATGCAAAGAAGTCTGAGAAGATAAGAGCAGGGTTCAAGATGTGCTGGATGGATATGGGGGAATGGAACGTGGCCATCATCCCAAAAGCCATTGCCAAGAACTTGTGGCCGAACTCGTGCAGTATAATGCTCGGAGCAACCACTGCCATTGCGAACCAGAAATTAGCCCATTTAAGCATCTTGCTCCTTCTGTGCAAGTAATTCTCAGGAGTAATCACCTCAACCCTTGGCTTGTAATTGAAGATGTCCTTGAAGATGAAGCCTATTATAAAGCTCATGATTATAATATCCAATACTTCCCAAAATGATAAAAGCATGATAACAAGGGCAGAAGCAATGATTTAAATGTTTTATTGTTGAGAAGCATAAAAATAAAAAGGATTAAATAGATATTACACTAACTTGTATGAGATGAAAGACGCACTAGACCTGTCAAATCTTGTCACAAGCGTTCCAATTATTGACAAGCAGGTTAAGGATTATGTTATGGAAAAGATTTGGGAGGGCTCGCGTTATGGACAGAAGATGACGGCAACATTACAAGGAGATAATCCAGGAATATTATTCTGTCTGATGAGTTATTTTAAGGACGAGACCAGCCTGGGCAGAGGAGTTTACATTGCCATTTCAGCTTATGAAATGTTAAAAATGAAAGGGGATTTGCCAAGAGTCACTTTTGACACCATAACAAAAACCCTAAAGGAATACTTGAATTCCAACAAGAACGAATATGTTGTTAGCCAACTCGCTCTCATGAGAAAAAAAGACCCTGTTCTCGCTGATTTTGTGAATGAATTATCAGAGCGCTTCGACAATCCATTGCCTGCACTAGAAGGAGGAATCCTCACTTACAGGCTCCTTGAGAAACAGGCAGAGATTAACAAGCTGAAGATAAACTGAAAACAGTTTTATTCTCCAATTCTGAGTTTGTCTCAAACTGTGCCTAGCTTCGGCCAGATTGTTTTATCTAAGGCTCCGTGAACCCCGTAGGGGGCAAGTCCCCCAACTCCGCAAGAATGTTTAATCACATATGCCACCGCCATATTGGCACCTATGTTTTCGACAAACCTCAAATCCGCAACCAATATAAATGAATAATAATTCTTTCAGGCTAACATGGGGTTTTTGGACTTTCTAAAAGGCAAGGCAGGAGAAACAGTTGGATTCAGTGATATAGATTCTTGGCTTGACAGGCAAGTGGCTGACAAGCACCTTGACCAGAAGGTTGCCAGGGCCAAGGGAGCTGTGCTTAACAAGATCATAGAGGCTCACAGATTGCTTAATGAGCTTGAAAAGGCTGGTCTGATGAATGAGAACATCCCTGTCAAAGCCAAGCAGATAATGGAAGGCCACAGGAAAGCCTACATCCATAGGCTCAAGCGCTTCCTTGACGAGATTGACATGCCAGAGGACTTCAGCCAGATAGGTTTTTTTGCTGCGCAGTTCTCAGAAGGCTTGACCAAGCTGAGCGCAGAAACCCAGAAGAACTACTTGGTGCTCAAGGAGTTCATGGAAGCAGAAATAATCAAGATTGTTAAAACTATCAAAGGCATTGAGGATGAATTATCCAGGCTCCAGCAAGAGATTGAGAAGGAAGGCATTGAAGCCATAAAGGACGCCAAGTTAAAGCTCAAGCACTATCATGATGACCTGAAGAAAAAGGCAATGCTTGAAGAAGAGAAGCTCAACCAGAGCGAGGAGGCAGAATCATTAAAAGAAAGAAAGAGAAAGCTGCAAGCCAGATTAGATGAGCTACACCAAACCCAGGAATACAATGATTTCAAGGAACTGATTGATAACAAGAAGAAGTACGAGGAGCAGCTCAAAGCCATTGAGACAGAATTAAAAATCATATTCGCGCACCTCAACAGACCCCTGAGAAAGTACAAGCACGTCTCGCTCCAGGAAAAACTGATAGACAAATATTTACTCGACCCTGTCGGCGCATTAGAAGAAGACGACAGCTTTACCATGCTCGAAGTGCTCGGCAAGATGAGGCAGGAGCTAGGCAATCTTGAACTCAAGGAGAACCAGCTCGAAAAAACAGTTGAGATGATTAACCAGCTCAGCAGGGATTTCTTCCTCGGCAAAAAGCTGGAGATTAACAATCTCAAAGAGCTAAACAAGGACACTGCAAGCAAAATAAACACCAGTGTCATAGCACTGAACATCGCAGAAGCAGACACTCTGTTGAGAGGAGTGTCTGATAAGATAATCCAGGCAGAGCGCTCACTCGAAGAGCTCACTAAGTCATTGGAAGAAATAAACCTCGACTATCTAAAGCAGAAAGTAAAAGAGAAGGTGAAGGAAATAAATCCTAAGATTACGATTAAAGACTGATGAACTGAACAAAACATTTTTATAGGCTGCCAATTCTCCTTTTATTATGAAACAAATCAGCTATGAAGAATTCAAGGAAACAAAAATATACCAAGCTTTTTCACCGTACATGAGGCTATTAACTGGCTTGTTCTTCCTGGACTCTAAAAATAATGGCTTTACATTCTCTGAATTAGAGGAAAAGCTTAAAGGTGAACTCAGCACAGAGCAGCTTAGCAAGGCATTGGACATTGGCTCTGACACGACGGAGATAACTGAAAGAGACTCTGAAAGAAAAGGTTTCTATGTTCGAACCTATCATCTAGCCAATCTCGGAAGATTCGGGCTGGATGGTTTTGTAAAACTATTGTCAGAGGCAAGAGCGAGCAAACTAGAGTCAAGATGAACAAACTCATTTCTTTTGTCAAGCAATTCACCAAAGAGGAAGTCAAGGAACTGAATAGTGTTGAGAAGATTGGAAAGAAATACTTCTACATCTCAAAAGAGATTAAAGAACTAAAGGACAAAATACCATTAGAAACTTACAGCGCAGGACTCCCCATTGGAGAGCTAAAAAACAACAAGTTCATGCCGAGCATTGCACTGCTGGACATACTCGCAAATTACACTGATAAAAAAATCATTGTCAACAAGAAAGGAGAAACCGTGTTCCTCTACGGCAAGGAAGTTTTCCCAGAGAACTTTGAGAAGTGCAACGTTAAAGAAGGAATTTGCCTGGTGCTCAATGCTAACAACGAAGTGCTGGGCTATGGCGAGCTCACCAAAAGAAAAAACATAAAAAACATTCTGGACAGAGGAGACTTCCTGAGAAGAGAAAGGTAAAATTAAAAGAGAATTAACTTGTGTGCATTTCAACTTGTGTTAGTCTTCTAGGGTCCAATACATAGATCTCATCTTCTCCGCAATATTGGGAAAGCAGCCTAATATTATCCAAGGGAGTTACTGCGCTGATATAGTTTGGGCCAAATTTATTGGCACTGTTGCATTTCCTGGTTGAAAAAGATTGCTCGAGGACACAAATGCCAAGACGGATTTTATTAAGCCCCGTATCCCATAAAAAATGCCTTATAGCACTATCATTCACATGCTCAGTTTCGGCACGGCACGGCATTCCATTAAATGAATAAGAAAGGGTTGAGGAAAGAAAACTGCATGCAAGATATTTTAAATAATCTTCTCTAGGCACCAAATCATCTATTGAATATAAAATAAATCTGCTGGATTTACCAATTCCTCTAAAGACCTTTAAATGCCCCTTTTCTAAATAGCCGTCTTGCTCTTCTGATGGAAGCATCTGGTAGCTTCCCTGCTGAAAAAGAGTGTAGATTACGTCGCCATACATAGATTTTGCAGATTTATATGCTAAAATAGGGGCGTGAAAGTTATTGTTTGAATCAAAATTACCATCTTGGCTAAAGACCAATTTATGCGGGAGGTTCCAGAAATATGCATCAAGATCTGAAGATCGGAAGGGCTGTGTACCCATAAATCCTGTTTTTGCATTGAAAATATCAGGAAATACCTCGTGGAATTTATACAAGAATTCTGAATTTTGCCCCGGTACAATATCGCAAAAAGGCTTTTCTAAGCTAATCAGAGGTGTGATTCTTCCATCACTATTCAAAGTATGCCTTTCAGGAAGCTTAGGTTTTACAGATTCTAACAACTCAACTAAATTCATAAACTTCACTCCTAATATTTATTTTTATAGTATTAATTCTGCTATTTATAAATCTTTTGATATTGTTATCTCTTAATAGTAGTCAAAAAAAAGATTAAAGCGGTATTTTGTATAAAGGTTACTTTCTCTTGCCTCTGCTCTTTCCCTTGCTGGCTTTTCCATTACCTTTTCTAACTCCAACCACCTTTTTCCCAGCCTCTCTTTCGTATTGGTGCATTATCTTGCAGATGGTTGAGTCGCTTATGCCCATGCCATTGGTGTTCTTCTTCAGGTTCTCTTTTATCTCCTTGTAGGATTTGCCACTCAGGTAATCACTGATTATCTGCTCCCTGGCACCAAGTTTGGTAGCAATGGCATTGTTGTATTTGTTCTTTACATAGCTGATTCCTGATTTTATTCCTGCAACCACAAGGTCTGTTACATCATTGTAGTTCCTTATTGCATTGTAGCCTTGCTTCACAGCTTCCTTGATAATCTCCTTTGTCCTGTATCCCTTGTTGTACAATTCAGTAACCCTGCTTGATAAGTCTGATAGCTTTAAGTCTGAATATTTTGTTTTGACCTCAGCAGGCTTAATGCTTATTTTGTGTTCTGCAGCATAGCTCTTAACAATATTCTCCTTGTCATAAACATCAACATTAACGTCATAGCCAGGGTTGAACTGCTTGAGCTTCTGCTTGAAATCATTCACCAGCGAATCAAGGGTTGTCTTAGCTTCGTATTTAGGCTCGGGCATTGTTTCATTTGCTTCTTGTATTATAATCACTGGCTTAGGTTTTATTTCTTCAGCCTTAGTTTCAACCTTTGCTTCAGCCTTAACTTCGTACTTAGCATCTGCTTTTGCTTTTGGCTCTGCTTCTGTTTTTGTCTCTGCTCTAGTCTTGTATTCTGGCTGCTTCGGCTGGGCGTATTGCTGTAAAAAATCATCCCTGATAATAGTGATTACTCCTGTCAGGTATTTTGTCAATGCATTCTCAAGAGTGGTTACTATCCTATCGCCATTGTTAACAACATATTCACCCATTCTCTTGCCTGTGTTAAATGCCTGGTGGAACTGGCTCAAGCTCTCCTCTGTTTTTCTCTCGAATTCTGCAAATCCTGGAAAAGCGTTGTATAGTGCATCTACTAGTATCCCCATTTTTTCATCCTCCTCCTTGCTGTGATGAATAATTGCCAAATAGTTTTTCCACTATGCTCTCAAGCCCTGCGCCCAGCATCCTAGTGGCCATAGAAGTTAGAGCTCCTCCTTTTCTTTCAATCCTGCTTAACTCCTTGCCATTCACAAGCATTATCCTGTTTTTGTAAGCATATTTTTTTGCTGCATATGAATAGTCTGTGTCTGTGACCATCATCCTTTTGGCGCTCTTGCCATTGTAGTTGTGGAGCTTGTGAACAAACTCCTGCACCTGCTTCAATCCCACATATTTTGTTGGCTTGTAGTGCGCCTTGCACTCGATAATGTAGAACTGGTTATCATTGAGGCTGAACATCACCAGGTCATACTCCCTCTTCTTTGCATCATCCTTGTCAAAAGCATAATTAGTGTTCCACTGATTCTTCTGCACCAGCACATAGTTCACTCTCTCCAAAGCATTCCTTGCTCTCCTCTCAAATGCCTTTCCAAGCTCTCCTGGCGTTATGTACTGGCTCATGTTTTTCTTCCTCATCATTAACAATATCTTGAAAATGTTGTTTGCGCCTAATAATGCGGAGGCGCATAAACTTTAAACATTCTGACGAAACAGGGGGATGCCCCATCCGGGGAGGTGAAGTCCTCGATTAATGAAGCGTGCCGTAGCTCGGCGCAACATTTTCAAAAAACCAAAAAATTCAAAAAAATAATTTGGATTAAGCAGGCTGCTCCTTCTTGGCAATTCCCATCTTGTCTTTGCTGTAATCCAGGGCTTTCTTGAGGCTGCCGTTAGTAACCATTTTGTCCAAAAAGTAGCCTGCAACTGCTCCTGCTGCTATGTAAGCAGCTTGCTTCTTGTTGTTCTTCAGCATATCCTCGAGCTTTGGCCCTCCCATGTATCCTAAGCCACCGCCAATTGCTGTGTTCCTAACATTCTTCTCGCTTAATATCTTGTCAGTCGTCACTGCCTTGGCCAGGATGTACACAGCTCCTGCTAGGAGTCCGTATTTTACGATATTGTCTCCCATTTTAGTTACCTCCTTCTAGTTTTTCTTCTATTCCTTGAGTATCATCTTCAGCATCATCATTTTCAGCACCACCAGCATCAACAATTTTATAATCAGTACCCACTATTGGCTGCTCACCAGGGCAATTGGCAGGTACAACTGCGCCTGCTTTCCTGCTGATGAAGTAGCCCACTCCGCCGCCGCTAGCAGCTCCTATTGCTGCGCCTAGGATTTTCTTCTTTTTGCTGTCAGGTATTCTTCCATCAATCACTTGCTCGCCAACATAATAGCCAAGAGCTCCTCCGCCTGCTGCTCCGATTGCAGTGCCAAACACTATCTTTTTCTGCTGCTCATTCAGCTTGGCGTTGCTCTTCACGTACTTGTCGACCACATATCCAACCACTGCGATAAATACGCTTCCTCCTACTGTGTGCTTTAACCAGTCTGGTATCTTCATTATTCCACCTCGTTGTTTTGCTCCTATAATGATTATTGATTATTTTTTCATGAACTTGTAAACTGTGTTGTACAGCTTGGTCATGAAGCTCTCATCGCTGTTCACCAGGTCATTGAGCACCTTGTAAACTCCGAGAGTCATAACTTCACCAATCATTTCATCTGTTTCTGAATCACCATTTCCCTTGCTTGCCAGCTTCCTTGCAACTTGGTAGGTTGGGTCTTCTGGGTTTTGCACCATTGCCTCCCTTACCCTACGCAAAGTATCGCCTAGCAAGTACTTGACAGGATTGGCTTTGGCAGCTTCTGGCAAGGCTGATATTGCTGGGTTTTCCTCTTGTGTCTCTTTAGCTGCTGATTTTTCCTGCTTGTACTTCTCAGCTATTCTCAAGAGCGCTTCAAGGTCTTGCTCATCAATCTCTCTTAGCCTGCTCTCTTTTTCCATCGGAAACACCTCCTCCTGGTTTGCTCATTGCAATGATTCACATCATGTATCAGGAAACATCATCTGTAATGCATTATCTCGCGCTCTTGCTTATGATGTGGCTTCTTCTTAGCACGTCACGCTCAAGGTTGGTGCTTATCTCAATCCTTGGCGGCTGCTCTGGATAGTATGCGTCTGAGTAATTCGAATAAGTGCTGTCAGCCAGCCCTCCCCAGGCAGCAAAAGTAGCATTGAACTTTGAGTTCAGGTAAGCCATGACTTTCTTGTCAAACGGTACTGAGCCGTATGGAAAGGCCAGGTAATTTTTTATCAGGGATGATTTTTCTCCGAGATAATAATCAAATTCTATCTTTGACTTCTCAACTTCCCTCTCAATCTGGCTCAAGCTGCACCTTGCCATGTCTGGGTGAGAATAGGTGTGATGGCATACATCAAAGCCCTCTTTTAATAGGTAGAGCAGTTTGGGTTTCACCAAATCCTCCTGGAGGAATGGCGCCTGGTAATTATGACTCTCGTCTGCAAAATCCACAAAGAACGCTGCTTTCTTTCCAAAGCCAGGGTACTGCTTGTTGAAATCATCGAGTATGCCAACAGCGCAATCAGGGTCAACCACAGGGTTGCCGTGCTCGTCATAAACAAGCTTACCCTTGTAGGTTGCATAGCTGAACTGGCCTTCGTCTGCGTCATCAAATGTTATGATCGCTGGCTTTTTCCCGGGCGAGAGCGAGCTGAAGTTCTTGTTAACATAATCTTCAAGGCTTACCAGTTGGAAATCATGCTCATACAGTTTTTGGAGCTGCTGCCTAAAATGCTCTGGCGCTACAGTGAACCTGTCCTCTTGCCAGCCTATCTTGTGGTACATGAGTATGGGTAGCTTTCCAGATGTGAGTATGGCTTCCTCCTGGCCTGTGTGTTTAAAAGAATCTGCAAAAGAGGCTCGCTCATAGACTTCAGGATAATAATTCTTCTTGTCGCTCACTAATTGCGCTGCTACTGGCTTTTTGCTGTTAAAGATTTCAAGTGGATTGAATTTTATCATGTTGGCTTTGTAGAGCCCGAGCATTCCTGCGAATCCCAATGAAACTGATAAGGCAGCTGCTGCTAACGGCTTTAGGATTTTCTTTCTAGGCCTGCAAAGCTTAAGCTCATAGCCAGATTCCTTTATTATTTCAGAATTAGTAATAAAGAACTCCTTATAGCTCTTATCCAGCAACACCTGGCTTTGATTTATCTTATTTTTTAATGATGACAACTGGCTTTTTACTTCGTGGTGAAGCGCAGAAACAATTTTTGATATGCACTCTGGGCTTTCACCTGAATCAATCCTCTCATCATTGCTCTGATTTTTGCTATTACAATAATTATTGATGCTCTTTTTTATTTTTGAATATTTTCTTCCTATGTCCTGAAGGTTTTTCTTGGCTGCTGAAATCCTGTCATGAACTCCTCTTATTGACTTTGAGGCAGAGATATAGGCTTTAGGGCTCATTTTTCCCTGCTGGTCCCTAGCATCGAGTTTTCCATGGCCCAGCTCTTCTGCCCGGTCACAAGCTATTTTGGCTTTGTAATCCAGATAGATTATTTTGGGCTTTAAATCCTCAATTTTCTTATTAAAAATCTCAAGCGCCTCATTAACCTGGCCCGATAGGTAAACAACCCTCTGCTCCTTGTAGCCCTCCTCTTCTTCAGGAATATTCTCTGGATCAGGAATATTCTTCTGTTCTAGTCCTTTGTTTTCTGTAGCTGCATCAACTACGCCTTCGCTCTTGGCTTCTGCGCTGTTAACTTTGACTTCTAGATCAGAGAGATCAGAGCTGGTTTCTTGCCTTTCTTTTGATGCATTAATTTCTCTATTCATTTTTACATCCCTTTAATTGTTTATTCACAACCTAATCAGTTCTGGCGCGCGCATTACATTTTCGCAGGCACCCAGAAGATTTCCTGCTCATTAAGGTTAATTGAAGGCATGAGTTTCCTGTTGTAGTCCAGAATTTCCTTCTCCCGCCATAAGCCTCCCAGGTTCCTTATCATTGCTTCATCAAGTGATTCTCCTCTTTCCTTCTTGAAGTATTTGCGCGGTACATCATTCTTGTTAAGCCATTTCAGCTCTGTAGAATTCTCAGCGTATTTAGAAGGAATCTCGATTTTTTCTCCCATGTAAATGATCACGCTGTTGCCAGAGACATCCTTTTCATTATACGCTGCAAGCTCTCTCCAGTTAGAGCTGTCTCCTGTGAATTGTCTGGCTATCTCTGCCAGGGTTGTACCTTTTTTCTGCACAAAAACAACAGGTGTCTTGTTATCAGAATATGTTGCCGGGCTTACGCTTTCTGACCTTCTGCCTGCGGATCTGTCTGGCTCATCAATTCCTCTCTCTTGAGAACGAGTATGCTGCTGAAGTATAACTTCTTGCGATGGCTTTTTTTCTTTTAATTTTTCTTCCAGGCTTTTTTTGTCAACTCCCAGCTTGTAATTCTCGTTTTTCAACTGATCAAATGACTGGTCCATTTTCTTTAATTCACTTTCTTTCTTGCTCAGCTCTTGCTGAAGAGCAGTTTGTCCTTGGCATAACCTTTGTTTCTCTTGCTCCAAGGCTTGCTTTGCTTCCCTGCTGTCAATGTATTGTGTATAGGCTGGCTTCACGCTGTCTTTGAAGAATCCCTTGGCTGCATTGCATGATGTCATGGGGTGGGTTGCTACGTAGAATATTCCCAAGATTAATCCGGTCTTAATCACTCTCTTAAAGGTCAGGTTCCTAAGCCAATAAATCACTCCTTTTCCTGCCTTGTAAACTCCGTAGCCAACAACTCCTGCTCCAATTGCTGCCTTGGTCCCAAAACTCATCTTGTTCTTCTTTGGCTCCCGCACATAGATTATTTGGGGTTCTATCACTCGCTGTGCTGGTTGTGGCGCAGGTTGTGCTTGCGGCGCTGGTTGCTCTTGCTGTTGCTCCTGAACTTTTTGTTCAAGCGGCTGGTCTTGTTTTTTTGATTCATCACTCATTTTTATCGCCCTCCAAAACTTTTTGTTTTGAGGTTCAAAAACGCTGTTTTTGTAACCTCCAAAATTTTTTACAGGTTTTCTTTATTTTGATAAAATCCTGTTTAGGCAAGGTGTTTAAAATAAGCTCCTGCGAAATTTCCGGAGAAAACACACAGAACCCGAAAATAATGACAAGTCGTCCGGAACAGGAAAATGTTTTTACGCAAGATTTATAATCAAGAACACACTGCTTTTTCGGAATGGATAAAGAAAAATTCTTAAGATTTAGCAAAGGATAGGTGAAGTTCTGGAATCAAAATAACTCACTGATTCTTCTCCTGAAGCTTATCTAATTCGCTCACAAACATATGAGAAAAAGCTATCATTTTTTACGAAAATAAAAAAACACCCCTGCCAATCCGATTAAAAATAAGATAATTCCAATCCCGCTTCCAGAATTTTTACTTAAGTTTCCAATTGCGTTTCCAGTAACATTCGAGCCAAGGAAAAATAAACTTCCTAAAAATCCTCCGACTGCTACAACAGTCGAAACTATCTGTTCAAGTTTTTTCTTTTCAAATCTTAGACTCCCCTGATTAAAAAAATATCCTTTTTCAGGAACAAATTTGTATTGAAGATTATACTTAGCAGCTAAATCCTCCATTCCTATACACATCCTGTTAGCCATCATATTTCTAGCGTACCACTCTATATCCCTTTCTATTTGAATATTTGGGTCCTTATCTGGAAGATGTCCGAAGAGATATCTGCAATTCAGACTATCCTCTTTGTGTTTGTCGGATATTGGTTTTAAAGAGATATCAATGCCTAACTTACCCCATGCTTTAGTTATCCAAGAATGATTTCTTTTTTGAGCCTTCAGTTCATAATCTTTCCATCCCTTCTCGTAAAGAGCCTTTAATTTCTCATACGCTTTTTTGTCTTTCTCTTCTAGCATTTTTAATTCAGTATGTTCTGGAGAGGCTTTGTCCCTCTTTCTTAGAAAGTAGTACCCCTCTAACTCTCCGGTCTTGGGATTCTGAGATGCAATAATCATTGTTTTTATATCAGGTGATTTTAAAAAACTATAAATATCATTGGCAGAAGGAATGCTGTCCCCTTCCGAATGCGTATGCAAATCAGAATATCTTTGAATGCCACACTCCTTGGCAAGGCTTTTAATTTTTTCCAAGTCAAGGTTTACAGATTTTTGTTTCTCACTGTCTCTCAAAGAAACATCAATCATTTCTCTTCCTGGAAATTTAACATAAGCATGTTCGATCCTGGGATTTGAAACTCCTTGAATGATTTCTCTAGGATTTCTTTTTTTAACCATAATCAAATAGTCTCTCTTAAAATATATAAATTTTTCGCAAGATAAAATCATAGCCTGATAATGATCAGTTGCTAAAGAACTCTTCCTGCTTGACGTGCTCTATAATGTCATGGGTTTCCAGCTTTTGGATGTTGAAGCTTCTTAGCTCATCAAGGAATGCGTAGAATTCCTTTATTGTCGGGCAGATAGTCTCTGCCATGAAATCATAGTTGCTGATCTTGAAGATAGAATTAACATTTGAGTTATTGGATAAGAATGCAAGAAGAGCTTCCTTGTCCTTAGCCTTGATGAATATGAAGTTCCTGTTGTAGAACCCTAATTTCCTGAAATCCAGGAGAGAAGAGTGTTTGGTTATGACCTGGCTGTCCCGAAGCTTTTGATAGTTGTCAAAAACAGTGGTCACTGGAATATGGGCTTCCCTGCTAATGCTGCTGAAGTTCTTCCGTGCATCACACCTCAGGTGCTTGAGAATGATTTTCTTGTTATTGTTGAGCTTCATGCAATTCCAATTGCAACAACTCCTTAATAAACCCTCCTGAGAAAAAAATGAAAATTTTCCGGATAATACAGAAAATTATTAAAACCATGTAGAATACACCAACAGCTAATGAGTGAAAAGAAAAAGTCCAGTAAAAAAGAGGATGCAGAGAAAACAGAAGACGTTTCTCTCCTAAAAAACAAGATAAAATACCTAGAAGAAGAACTGGTGCGTAAGGACAAGATGATTGAGAAGCTCAAAGAAGAGAACCTGCTCTTGTTCCGCACAGCACTGAAGCGCTCTGAGCAAAAGGTTAGCGAGAAGAATAAAGAAAAATAAGTGCGAAAAAACAAAAAAAATGGTTGATATGAATAATTCGTTAATATTAGACCAGCATTTCTTAAAGGACGAGCATGTTCTTAGCAAGATAATAGAAACTGCAAGGCTGCAGCCTGTTGACCTGGTGCTGGAGATAGGGGCTGGCAAGGGAGTGCTCACAGCAGAGCTAGCCAAGAGTGCAAAGCAAGTAGTTGCAATAGAGCTGGACAAGAGTCTCAAGCCTTTTCTTGACAAAATGCCATCTAATGTTCTTGTTAAGTATAGCAATGCATTGGAAATTATTGATGAAAAGGAATTAAAGCGCCAGGAGATCAAGTTCAACAAGATTGTTGCCAACATCCCTTATGCAATATCAGAGCCATTGTTCAGAAAGCTGTTAAGGCTTGACTTTGAGCTGGCAGTATTATTAATAGGCAAAAGCTTCTATGAAACCATAACCAGCAAGGAGAGCAAATGGGGGGTGATTGCGCAATTATTCTTTGACATCACAGAAATAATTAATGTACCTTCTCATTGCTTTGAGCCAGAGCCCCGCGTTGACTCTGTGGTCGTACTCCTGGAAAAAAGAAGCGCGCCAGCAAGCAAGCAGGAGCAGTTGATGAAAGAGCTGGTTTTGCAGGATGATAAAAAGCTTTGCAACGCCCTGATTACAGGCTTTGCCAGGATTGAGAAGCTTACGCAGAAACAGGCAAATGAGAAATCCTCTAAGCTAGGAATTGATAAGAAATTGCTTGAAAAAAGGGTTATGCACCTGTCAAACAGGCAGTTCCTTGAGCTTTTTGACAAAATCAATGAATTCTTTCGAAAACTTTAAAAACAACCTCTTCAAGGATTAGGAATGAGGTTTTAAGGGGTAGAATAGAGGTCATTTTTATGCATCCTGAAGACGAAGAGCCACAAGACGAGTTCGCAGGAGTGTATGACGACGAAGGCAGGGAGGACCTCATAACAGACGATGAGATCCGGCCTGAGGAAGAAGCCTTTATGGCAGGCTATGAGAAAGAGGAAGAAAAAAAAGAAGAGCCAGAAGACCATTACGAGAAGGCTTTTGAGCAGGAGCAGGTTGAGAAGAAAGTAAAGAAGGCTCCTGCCAAGCCAGCTGCTAAGAAGGCAAAGAAAAAGCCTAAAGCAAAGCCTAAGAAGAAGGCTAAACCAAAGAAGAAAACAGCAAGTAAAAAACTTGCTGGTTCAAAAAACAAAAGTTTTTTGAAAAAAGCAGCGAAGAAGAAGGCAAAGCCAAAAAAGAAAAAGGCTGTTAAAAAAGCTACCAAGAAAAAGGTAGCTAAGAAAAAGCCTGCAAAAAAGGCTAAGAAAAAAACCAAGGCAAAGCCTAAAAAGAAAACAGCAAGTAAAAAAGCCAAAGCAAAGCCTAAGAAGAAAGCAAAGCAGGTAGCTAAGAAGAAGCCTGCTAAAAAAGCCAAGAAAAAATCCAAAAAGAAAAAGAAGTAAGCTAAAACTCTTTCACCAGCCAGAATCGTCATCATAACACTGTCAGCTTAGTAATATAATCTCCAGGATTACTTTATCGTTTTCTCCTTTATTTCAAGAAGAAGTTCTTTTACCAACTCAGCGACTTTTTTCTCTCCTAAGACTTCGTTGTTCCTGGTTCTCACATTGACGCTGTTGTTAGCCATCTCCCTGTCGCCGACTACAAGAATATAATTCACTTTCTCCACTTGGGCATCTCTGACCTTCTTGCTGGTGCTCTCTGAGCGCTCGTCAACTTCAACGCGCAAGCCTGCACTCCTCATCTCATCAGCTACTTTCCGCGCATACTCCATCTGCCTGTCAGTGATAGGTAGAATCTTGACCTGGGAGGGATTGATCCAGAGCGGAAGCTTGCCTGCATAGTTTTCTATTAGTATTCCGATAAATCTTTCTAGGCTTCCGAGTATTGCCCTGTGTATCATGACTGGCCTGTGCCTTCTTCCGTCCTGGCCTTCATATTCAAGGTCAAATCTTTCTGGCATTGAGAAGTCTACTTGTATTGTGCCACACTGCCAGTTCCTTCCCAGTGAGTCTTTGATATGAAAGTCAATCTTAGGCCCATAAAATGCTCCTTCGCCAGGGTTGAGTTCAAACTCTACTTTCTTCTGCTTGAGGGCGGTTTCAAGCGCCTTCTCTGCTTTTTCCCACACATCGTCGCTACCAATGTGATGCTCTGGCTTGGTAGACAACTCAATATGGTAATCCTTGAGACCGAATGCTCCGTATAGCTCGTAAACCAAATCTATGATGTGAATTATTTCCTGCTCTAGCTGTTCCTGCAAGCAGTAGACGTGAGCATCATCCTGAGTAAAGCTCCTGACCCTTACAAGCCCGTGCAGCACGCCGCTAAGCTCGTGCCTGTGCACGAGCCCAAGCTCTGCAAGCTTAAGAGGAAATTCCCTGTATGAATGCAGCCTATCTTTGTATATGAGTATTCCTCCTGGGCAATTCATGGGCTTGACTGCGCACTCTGCATTATCAATGGTTGTGAAGTACATGTTCTCCTTGTAATGGTCCCAGTGGCCGCTCCTAAGCCACAATTCCTTGTTGAGTATGATGGGTGTTTTTATCTCGCCATAGCCATACTTCTTATGGATTGCTTTCCAGAAATTGATTATCTCATCCATGAGAATCATGCCTTTGGGATGCCAGAACGGGAATCCTCTTCCTTCGTCGTGAAAGCTGAAAAAATCCATCTCCTGGCCTAGCTTCCTATGATCCCTCTTCTTAGCCTCCTCTATCCTTTTCAGGTATTCTTCAAGCATTTTCTTGTCTGGGAAGCTGGTGGCGTAAATCCTTGTGAGCATCTTGTTCCTGCTGTCGCCTCTCCAATAAGCGCCTGCTACTTTGAGCAGCTTGATTGCTCCAATAACTCCTGAGCTGGCCACGTGTGGTCCTCTGCACAAGTCTTCGAATTCTCCGAGCTTGTAAGTTGTTATTTTCTCGCCGGCAGGAAGGTCGTTAATCAGGTCTATCTTGTATGGCTCGTCCTTGAAGAGCTTTAGCGCTTCTTGCTTGCTCACTTCTTTTCTTGTGAATGCTAGCTTCTCGTGAATGACTTTTTTTATCTCTTCCTCTATCTTAGGCAGGTCTTCATCGCTGATTTTCAGGTTGTCAAAGTCATAGTAGAACCCGTCTTCTATTGGCGGGCCTATTGCTATCTTGACGCCTTTGTGAAGCCTTTTCACAGCTAATGCCATGACATGGCTGCTTGAGTGCCTGAACATGTCGACTCCTGCGTCAGAGTCAAAGGTCACAACCTCAAATTCCCCGCTCTCCTCAACAGGCAGGGACAAGTCTATGGTCTTGCCATTGAGCTTGGCGCCCAGGGTTTTGGCTAGCTCTTTCTTGAAGTGCTGCTTCACAACCTCCTCTGCCTTGACCCCAGCAGCGTATTCTGCTGCTGTCTTGTCAGGGAAGCTCAGCTTTATTTTGCCTGTTGTTTTTCCTGCCATCTTGAAACAACAAAAAATGGCTTTGCACAATCTCTCTATTCCTCTTGAAGTAAGCAAACCATTTTTTGAGTGGTCAAGAACCACACGCTAAATGCTGTAATGGGTGGTTCTTGACAGTTTATAGTCTTCTCTCTTTTATAAAAGTTTTGGGTAAAGGAGAAACAAAAGCGCCTTTACCGCTTGCCTACAGTGTACTGGTAAGTGTTCCTCTTGCCAGTGTTCCTGTACTTGATAAGATTGGTCTTCCTGAGTTTTTTCAAGGACATGGTCACAGAGCCAATGCTAACCTTCAGTCTTTCAGATATCTGCCTAGAAGTGAACCATCTGCCCTTGTTCTTGCATAGAAAATCATAAACTTCCTGCTGACCCACTTTCACCCTCCTCTTTTATTATTAAATGACACCAGAGTATATAAGCCTTTCCTTTTTCCAGCCCACAAAGAGTCAAGATAAGACCGTCGTTGCCTTTGTTTGCATTTACGGCTTTGTTTTGCCGTAATGCAATGGCACGATGGAGCTTGTGAGCTTTTTCAGCGAACAAGCGGAATAGGGCTTATCTTGACGATAATAAATTATTCACCCACCCTTTTACCAGGTAATCAAGGATATTAATACCATGACAAAGCCAACGCCCATTGCAATCCAGGCGTAAAGCTCGTACTGTCCCAGGCTCTTGAAGTAAGCCTGCACCTTTGCAACAAAATTATTGACTGCAGCATTGAACTGCTGCATTATCTCATTAATGTCGAAGCCCATAACATTCTATTCTGGAATCAAGACTATATAAAGCTTTTCGAAAAAATATATCCACTCCGGGATGAGTACAAACAGAAAAAATTCTCAAGAAAGTCCGTAACGATTAAGATAATACCCTGTTCTCTGCTCATTTGACTTTTGTTCCCTCTGCTCTGCCGCCAGGGTTTTTCTGGAATAGGCGTCACTTACCTTAGAATATACTTCTTTTAAGCGGTCTAACCATTCCTGTTCATTATTGAAAGCTGTTATCTCCTCTCCTGAATTTTGTTTGAGGTTTTTATGTATCGATTCATAACCCAAGCAAGATGGTTTCAGAAAGGACAAAACGCTTCTCTCTTTGAAGTATATAATATAAGAAGTGGTCTCTCCATCATCGTCTTTATGTTTGTTTCGTATAATCGTCAGGCCTTTTGACTTATATTTGTGAATGACCCAAGAAGAATGATAGACTCCTGCGAAATCTCCCCCATGGTGATCATAAACACCTCGCTTCTCGCGCCCTTTCTCATTAAGAATAAAATCGACCTTGTTATCTAGACTAAGTAATGTTGCTGCTTTCTTTCGTTCAACAATATCTTTTTGCTTTTGTTCATCCAACATAACACCTTCATCCATAGAGTTCACCCTTAATGTTTTAATGTTCATAAACCGGAAAGGGAAATGGTTTATAAAATTTTCTTTTTCTCCACTCTAGAATGGTTTCAAAGAGAAAGTTTTATATGCAGAATGATTTTAATCTTTTTCATGCATGGAATGAGTTTCAGCCTGGAAAAAAGAATCTTTATAATCTGCCCTGTGCGAGGCATTACTGATGATGAAAAGAAAATCATAGATGATTATGTCTCAATACTAGAATCCAATCATATGAAAGTTCATTATCCTGCCAGAGGAGACACTAATCAAGACGACCCTGTCGGGTTGAACATCTGCTCTCAGAACAGGGCTGCTATAAAGCACGCCACTAGCGTATGTCAGCATTATAACCCAACAAGCACAGGCTCTGTGTTTGACGACGGCATGAGCTTCTTTGCCGGCAAGCCCTTATTCATCATAAATAACGAATATTTCCAAAAGCCGAAACTCACAGAATTTGAGGATTTCCTTAAGCAATACTCCACAAATGCAGGAACGTGCAAGACAACCAAATTCTATAAAACACTATTAAGAAGGGCTGAGCAGATAGAAAAAGCCAAGATTATCGAGTACAACTGGAAAAGCAACAACCCGGATTTCCTGTTCGACTTCGGAATGAGCTTCATGGCAGAAAAACCCATCATCCTGCTGAACAGAGAAGAAGTGGAGAAGCAGAGAACACCGCACAAGAGCTTCCAGAACGTCCTCTTAACGCTAGATGATATGTACAGGAATAAAACGCAATAACATCAATAATCTTTTTAAACCACTACCTTATTCTCACTATATATTATTCATAGAGGTGTCAACATGTCAGAGCAAAAAGAAAAAGCAAAAATCAATCCTAAAAAAATTAATGATCACATGTTCGAGATAGAGAAGACTGGAAACATGAAAGTGCCAGTTAGAATCTATGCTAGCGAGAAGCTTCTTAAGAATATTGACCAGGACAACAGCTTGCAGCAGGGAATGAATGTTGCTTGCCTGCCAGGGATTTATGGCCAGAGCATAATGCTGCCAGACGCGCACCAGGGCTATGGCTTTAGCATCGGCGGAGTTGCTGCTATTGACTTTGAGCACGGCTGCATCAGCCCAGGAGGGATTGGTTTTGACATTAATTGCTTAGTCAGGGATTCCAAAGTGTTATGTGAGCACGGCTATTTCAAGAGTGTTCAAGAGTTTGAGAATGATTTTGTTGAAATCGAGAATGCTCATCCAGAATATTCTCTTAAGACCCGAAAAATAAGAAATGCCCTGCTTTCATTTGATGCTGGCAGTAAGTCTTTTTCTCCAAAAGAGCCAACTTTTCTTATTAAAAGGAAACATTCCGGAAAAATACTGGAAGTGGAGACTGCGCTTGGCTTCAAGCTTCAAGCCACAGGAGAGCATCCTATTCTCACGCGTGATGGGATGGTTGAATCAAAAAACCTTGTTGAACATCAGGAAGTAGTGGTTTTTCCTTTTAAGGGAATTGAATATGAAGAGCCCTGCGACAGAGTTCTGGTTGATGAAGAAATTTTTTCCAAGCAGGAAAGAGATGAGCTTAGAAAAAGAGGCCTCTTGCCATTCACCTTGAAAAATGATAAGCTGCCAATAATAGCCAAGCTGTTCGGCTACCTGTTGGGTGATGGAACAATTTATTTTTCAGGTGAAAAAGGATTTGTGAATGCCTACGGCCAGGAGGAAGACCTTGAGGATATACAGCTTGACTTAAAAAGAATAGGCTTCTCTGCAAAAACCTATTCCAGAACCAGAGAGCATAATATCCCGACAAGATACGGCAATGTTGAGTTCACTAAAAAGGCTTACGAGCTTCACACGCCATCAAAAGCACTGGCTAAGCTATTGTGTGAGTTAGGCTATCCTGAAGGCAACAAAACATCAGTGCCATTTAGCGTTCCAGGATGGATAATCACAAGCCCATTATGGATCAAGCGGTTATTCTTATCAGGCTTATTCGGAGCAGAATTATCATCTCCAAGAACGCACACCAAGACGGGCTTTGACTGCCCAACCTTGTCAATCAATAAAAATACACTATTGCTGGATAATGTTAGGGGGTTCTGCATCCAAATAATGGAATTGCTAGAAGAATTTGATGTAGAAACTCATAAGCTATTGCAGACAAGAGACTTTGTTAACAAGCAAGGGCAAACACACAGGCTGAGGATTCAAATTTCTTCCAAAGAGGATAATTTATTAAGGTTATGGGAGAAAATAGGCTTCAGCTATAATCGGAAAAGAGACAGGCTTTCACAGATAGCAATCACTTATATTAAGTCAAAGAAAGCAATGACTAAGCAAAGAAAGGAAATTGCATTAAGAACAAAGGAATTAAGGAGTAAAGGGCTTAAACTAAAAGAAGTGCAAAAACTTCTTGAAAGCCATGTAACCAACAAAAGGTTTATTGAGAGGCATTATTACGCTAGGGCAAGCCACAGGCTGCCGCTGGATTTTATCTCATTCAATGAATACGCAGAAATAAAAGCGAAAGACCTTGAAAAGCACGGCTGCTTGTTTGACAGCATTAAATCGATAAAAGAGAGAGAATACGATGATTACGTGTACGATTTTAACATTCCAGAGACACATAACTTCATTGCAGATAATATCATCGTGTCCAACTGCGGAGTCAGGCTATTAACCACGCCGCTCAAAAAAGAAGAGGTTGAGCCCAAGATAAGAGAGCTCATAGATTCTATGTACAGGAATGTTCCTAGCGGAGTAGGCAGCGAAAGCTTTTTGCGCTTGAGCAACCAGGAACTCGACGATGTCTTGAACAGGGGAGCAGAATGGGCTGTTGAGCACGGCTACGGCTTCAAGGAAGACTTGGAGCATTGCGAGGAAGGAGGAAGAATGAAAGAGGCAGACGCCAGCAAGGTGAGCAACAGGGCCAAATCCAGGGGAAGAGAGCAGCTCGGAACACTAGGCGCAGGAAACCATTTCCTCGAAGTGCAGTTTGTCGATCATATTTATGACAAGAAAGTCGCAGAAGCATTCGGCATACACAATGAAGGCCAGGTTACTGTGATGATACACTGCGGCTCAAGAGGACTAGGCCACCAGGTGTGCTCTGATTATCTCAGAGAAATGGAAGAAGCAGACCCTGCTCTTGCAAAATCATTGCCAGAAAAAGACTTGATATATGCAAAATCAGGCACTCAGCTGGCAAAGAATTATTTCGGAGCAATGGCAGCCAGTGCTAATTATGCCTGGGCTAACAGGCACATCATCGCCCACCAGGTAAGAAAGTCTTTCAAGGACGTTCTTGGAATAGAGCCTGAGAAGATAAAAACTGTTTATGACGTCGCCCATAACATTGCAAAGATTGAAGAGCACAACATTGAGGGCGTTGATAGAAAAGTTTATGTTCACAGAAAAGGCGCAACCAGAAGCCTGCCAGCAGAGCATCCTAATGTGCCTGAAGCCTACAAGCACGTAGGCCAGCCAGTACTTATTCCAGGAAGCATGGGAACATCAAGCTACTTGCTCGTAGGAACCCAGCAGGCGCTTGACGAAACTTTTGGCAGCACAGCCCACGGAGCAGGAAGAGTGATGAGCAGGACAGAAGCCATCAGGACCTTAAGGGCTAATGATATTAAAAAGCAATTAGAAGACCGTCACATCTACCTGAAAGCAGGAAGCCACGAAGGAGTGAGCGAAGAAGCACCACAAGCCTACAAAGACATAGACGAAGTAGTCAAGGTCAGCCACGAAGCAGGCATAGGCAACATGGTAGCAAAGCTAAAGCCGATTGGTGTGATAAAGGGCTGAGTTCAAAGGAAGAATGTTTATGAGTGCTGGCTTATTAATCAATTATTAATCAAGGTTTTTCAGGATAAAGCTTATTCTTTTATCCAACCCAATGTTCGGGACAATTATTAGAGAATATCCGAGCTCAGAGTACTCAGCCTTAACAAGGCGCGCGATAATTTCTGACTCTGACTTATTATTCTCAACTCTAAATCCTTCTCTGTCAAAAAATTTTAGTGGTTCAAGAAAAAATATTTTCTCATATTGCTTTCTAGAAAAATAATCTTTTACTTTACGAGATAAGTTTTCAGGAACTGCTTGTTTCCTGTACTTAAAATAAGCAAGAGCATCAGGAATAGCTCTGTCAAGAAAAGCCACTTTAACGTCAGGCGGGACGCCGAGCTCATTTGCAAACTGCAACTCAAGCAATGCAGGCTGGAAATCAAGCCTAAGCCAAGGTTCACTGATACCCTTGGCCTGCTGTTCCAGAATATACTTCTTCGCAACTTCCGAAGTAACATAAAACCCTCTGATGCGAAGCTCTTGAGCTAAGGTTGATTTGCCTGAGCAGGAAGCCCCTGTTATAACATATTTTTTAGATTTGCTAATAAATTCACTCATCTTGCTAACTGGTTAATAATCAGGTTTAATAAAGTTTTCTAACCAGAATAATGCAAACAGGACAACGCGAAGCGCAAAGCTGTAAAGCAAAAATTATTTATAACCAGAACAATTGAGTGAGGAGCATGAGCGAAATCATTATCATCAGCGTTGGTGGCAGCTTGATCTGTCCTGACAGGATAGACACAGAATTCTTGAAAAAATTCAAGGTTATTATTGAGAAGCACCTGAAAAGAGGCAATAGGTTCGTTCTTATAGCCGGCGGTGGGAGGATTGCCCGCTATTACCAAGAAGCTGCTCGCAGCGTGGCAAGCATTAACAAGGAAGACCTTGACTGGATAGGAATCCACGCAACAAGGATTAATGCCCAGCTCTTAAGGACTGTGTTCCAGAAATATGCAAAGCCAAAAATAATCAAGCATCCAAACGAGCCTGTTGATTTCAAGGAAAAAATACTAGTGGCAGCAGGATGGAAGCCTGGATGCAGCACAGACTACGATGCTGTCCTTCTTGCAAAGCAGTTGGGGGTCAAGAAAGTCATCAACCTAAGCAACATTGACTATGTCTATGACAAGGACCCAAAGAAGTTCAGTGATGCAAAGCCAATCATAAGAATGATCTGGAAGGACTTCCGTAAGAAGTTCGGCAGCCAATGGGACCCTGGCCTTAACACTCCGTTCGATCCTGTTGCCAGCAAGGAAGCAGAAGCCAATAACATGGCTGTTTACATCATCAACGGGGCAAAGCTCGAGAACCTTGATAATATTCTTGAAGAAAAAGAGTTTGTTGGAACAATAATTTCTTAGATTTCAAATAATTCATATATCAATAATCTTCCCTCTCTTGCCAACATTAATCACTCTTGTTTTTCCTATTTTCTCTTCTAGTCCTTCTGCTTCGTGTACATGGCTGCATAGGAGTATGTCTGGCTGGAACTTCTCTACTGCCTTTCTTATTCCAGTGCTACCGGGAAAGAATGCGCTCATCTTCTCCATCTTGGTGCCTGATGGATGCACGTGCGTCACCATGATTCTTTTGTCAAGGTATTTGATGGATTCAAAGCCTTTCTTGAGCAAGTCGTACAATTCTTTTTCGCTGAGCTGGCTGATGCCGATGTTAGCCCCTCCTGCACCAAAGATTCCAACATCCTTATACTTGACGCTGTAACCGTGAATATTCTTGACTCCATAAACCTCTGCGAGAAAATCAGCAGTAGCCACACTCTCATGGTTGCCAGGGATTAAGAGAACTTTCAGGTTTCTCTTCTTGAAAGGACCAATAATGTTGTCAGTGCTCCTCTCTGCAAATGTTAAGTCGCCGCACAGCACAACCAAGTCTGCATGACTATCCTTGGCCTCTTCTGCAAGCCTCTCAGCCAGCCGGGTATCACCGTGAATGTCTCCTGCGCTAAAAATCCTGAGTTTGTCTTTTTTGGTTTTCATGCACTCACCTAAAAATTGCCGCAACCCGCAACAAGTGCGACGCAGTTTGTGTTAACCGTCAAAAGCATAGCTTTTGTGGTTCCAAAAAGTGTAGCTTTTTGTTAACAAACAAGTTGCACTGTGGTTGCTATGACGGGGGACGCCCCCGACGGGGTGGCACTGGCAATTTTTTATCTTTTTCTTTTAAAGTTATATTTTAGATTTATAAAATTATAGGCGCCTCATTCGCCGGCGCGGCTTAACGCTCCTTTACTTCAACTTCTTCTTTTGTAAGGTTGACAATGGTTGATGGCCTGCCTTTGATTGGCCCGTCGTAGATTATGAAGTCAACTTTCTTCTTAAGCTCAGGGTTGAGGTTTTCAAGGTCTGTCATGAAGTCTCCGCCAGTAACATTGGCGCTCGTAGTAATCACCGGCACTTTCATCTTCTTGACATAATCATAAAACCAGTTATTAGGAATCCTAACGCCGACTGTGTTTCCTCCAGGGTTGACGTTGTCTGCAAAAAACTTCTTCTTCACTTTCATTATGATAGTGTATGGTCCTGGCAACTTATCAGCCCATTCGCGGACCTTGTCGCATTTCTTGCAGAACTCGAACAACATGTTCTTGTTAGGTATGATTATTGAGAATGGCTGGGTGCTGCTCTTCTTCATCTCCCTTACCTTAGCTACTAACTGTTCATTGGTAGCATCGCATCCAATGCCGTAGATAGTGTCGGTGGGATAGATAAACACGCTCTTCTTCAGCTCAAGCACTAGCTTTGGGTCGTGCTTTAATTCGTCCTTGTTGATTATTCTCATTAGAAAAATGGTTAATTGAGTCCGATTTAAAAAGTTTAGGGATTTCAAATCAACAAACTCGCCCTAAAGGGCAAGGCATGTTGTAGACAAAAAAGCTAAAATGTTTTGTTAGGCGAGGTGGTTGATGCAAAAAAGAAGACCAAATCCTCATCATGAATGAAGAGGTATGCTTTTTTGTTAATCAAAAAATAATTTTTCAACCAGTTGTAAAGAGATAATCAGTTATCTGCTCTTCTTCTTCAGGGCAAATCAACCTGTGCTCTCTCATTATCTGGACTAATTGGTTGGGATAGCTGAAATCATTTTCCTGGGCTTCTACAATCATGTTGCTCACCTCGTTGCAGGCCTAATAATAGGCGTACACTCCGTGCTTCTTGATGCTCATGTTCCTGACCTGGATAAAAAACAGTTTTTGTACGTATGCTGGATTCTCATGCAGCGCCATCATTTTAATCACCCGAACCGTTGCAAATCTTTTTTTCCTGTGGATTAATAGGCGACGCCTCGCACACGAGAGGGGGCAAAGGTCGCAAAAATCCTTAACGGATTTTTGGGACACCAAAACCTTTTGGGTTTTGATTGTGAAAGGACGCCGCTCAAATCCTCATTAACTAGAACATAGATTTTTTTATTTAAATACCCTACGTCAAGATGTCCAGTGCTCTATGCATAATATCAACGAGAAAAAACTGTATCTAAGCATAAAAAAGAATGTCCAGTGCTGGCTCTGCTAAGATATGCACCTACCCCTTTGCTTCAAGGTTTTACTAAGGACTCTATCCGACGACTAATATTATCACTTATTAGTAAATACTTATTAGTAAAATTTATAAAATAACAATATATTCCGCGTGATATGCGAATAACACAAGTAAGGGACGAGTTTATAATCAAGGCAATAGAGAGAAAGATACGGGCAAGTCCTCAGGGTATATACCACAATAAATTATTCCAAGTGTTGAAAGACTACAAACTCTATCTTTACGGAGGAGCTCTGCGTGACATTCTATCCTGCATTATCAATATGAAAAGACAAGAGATTCGTGATTTTGATTGGATAGTGGATGACAAATTGAAGCCAAACCCAGATCATTATATTAAGGGATTTAAGGGTATGACTAGGAATCGCTTTGGAAATTTCAAATGGCTGCCTTGCAAAGGAGTCGAGATGGATATAATCCCTTTCTCGAACGCAGATATCATCCTGAAAAAGAAAATCAATGAACAGAGAGCTGTCAGTTCAATAGAAGAAATACTTTTTGCAACTGATTTCACTCCTAACTCCCTGGCTTATTCTGTGAATGAGCAAATAATTTATAACTTCAAAGCAATTCAGGCAATAAAGTCAAAAATATTTGAAATCAACAAACCAAAGGATTATGACCATGTTACGCTTGCAAAAATCATTCTACAGTCTGAAAAGCTGGGCTACGCAATAGGTCCAAGAGCGCGGGAGTTCATTGAAAGTAAATACTCCTCTGGTTTAGATGATAAAATAAAAGATTACTTGAACTATAAAAGAATAGCAAACAAATACAACCATGTTATTTCAAGATTGAATAATATTCAGCAAGCCACGAGAGATAAATAACTAGAAATCAGTCAGCTTCTTCTCTACAATCGTTGTGTTCCCGCCTGTGCCTTTCTGCTTCTTGGTAGAAACAAACCTGCCTTTGTCCAAATCTTCTATCTTGCGCTGGAAGGTCTTGTAAGTATGCTTGCCTCCTTTTTCCTGGTAAAGCTTGTAAAGGTCGCCTATCTTCTTGCCTGAATTATCCTTGACAATGCTCAGCACAAACTTGGTGTCCTCGTCGAGCTCTGCGCTGTTCTTTATGTTGAAGTTCTCCAGCTTGATAATTGCTTTCTCCACGTCACCAAGTATTATCTTCTTCCTGCTCTGCTCCTCTGCAATAAGTGCTGACTCTCGCATCAGGAACAAGCCAGTCCTTATGTCCTTTATCTCATAAGTCTTCTTCGCTAGTCTTTCAAAGGCATTATCCTCCCACACCCCTGGAGGGAAGGCATAGCTTGCCCTCTGCTTCAATATCTCCTTGGTCTCGTGCTCATTGTACTGCTTGAACTCCAGCATCTCTGCAGTAAGCCTTGACTTAATCCTGCTATCCAGGGTAGCCACCCATTCCTTGAAATTAGTTATGAGGCAGATGCTTTTCTTGTAAATGCTCTCAAGGATGAAGTAAAGGAAGTCATGCTCCTCTGCCTTGTCTATCTCGTCAAAGATGAACACAGCAGACTTCTTGTTAATCATGCTGGCCACTATCTTGTACAAGTCAACAGTCTTCTTGTTCTGCACTAGCCTGTAACCCAGGTGCTCGCAAATCTCAACCATCACCTTGTAGGATGAGTTGTTCTGCCAGCAATTAATATAGATAGGATAAATCTCATCAGTCTGCTCTTCAAGCTCGCGCACAACATGCCTTGCAGCAGCAGTCTTGCCAATGCCTGGTGGACCGTACATCACAACATTCCTGCCGCTCCTTCCCTGGAACAAGGGCTTGATGCAGTCAGCAATGAACCTTTGTTCTTTCTCCCTGAAAGGAAGAATCTTAGGCAAGAACTCAAAATCCAAAGCCTCCTCATTGCGAATAAGGCTCTCACCACCCTTAAGCATGTTATCAAACAAACCCATGTAGTAGAGAGGCTGGAAAGCTGTTTATATATTTTGTGTTGAAAAAGACGGAAATGTCCCGGATTTTTCAACTCAAAAATTATGTAGCAATTTTTGTTGTTGGAAAAGACGGAAGAAACACAATAAAAACAGAATTCATTCAGACGAGCGTTATTGCTTAGCTACTTGTGGCGCATATTTTTGTATATGCTCTACGGCTCTGGCTTCAACAACTCTTTGCCTCAAATCACAATCCTTCAAATAACTAACTAGGCTATCTAACCCTCTATTTACCAAAGCATTGACTCCATCTGTTACATGCCCTCTGGCTTTTGCTCGCCTTTCTCTTATATTATCAAAGCACTCTTTGAATTTTTCATTTGCCGCATAGGCTTCAGACCAGGAAGTGTACCAGCTTCTTAGCTCTGCGTACTCCCGCAAATCACTTATTAATGAACAATATACTTGTGAAAGCACTTTTTTTAAATCCTGCCTTGCCTGCCCAAGCTCAATTCGCTCTTTTCCCTCAACATCATCTCCAAGCACAGGAAGCTTTGCACTACACATTTGATTAAGGTAAAAAGTGAATTGGTTATCACCTGCAAGCCTTATGTCTGGGTGGTATAGCACTGACGAGCCATTCTTGGTTAGGATTCCAAGTTGAAGCTTGTCATTGACACCCATGTTTTTTGCTCCTTGCTTACCAAATTCATACATGTACACGAGCACGTCTGCTAAATCATCCACATAGATTTTTCCCGTCTCGTGCAGACCATCCAAGTAAGAAATTACATTACCAGACCCTGAGCCGTCAAAAACAAAATCCTCCAATCTTGCGCCTATGTTTTCAGGACGGGATTTTCCTTCATCAGGAGACCAACCAGTGGCATTCATGTGAAGAATCCCCAAGGTTTTACGAGCTTGCCTTGGCAGGATGTGATATCCTCCGATGATAAGATTTAAGCATTCGTTGTGGTTGATTCCAGGGATATTTTGAGTAAGGAATAATATCTGCTGATAAGTGTCTTCGAGTCCTACCAGCGGCTCATTTTCTAGTTTTGAAGCCAAATGTGTTAGCCAATCTCCTCTTCCAGTTCCCATGAGAATGAAGTCTTTGTTTTCGCCAACAACAAACATTTTCTGATAGTAATCCCATTTGCTTTGTGATTCGCGACTTGAGGCCATGCTATCTGCTATGAAAAAAAGATATTCCTCAAACTCTTCGCCTTCTTCTCTGTTTTTTTTAAGAAACTTTGCTCCCCCAATATTAGTCATTTTAAGGACATTCATGGCGAGCTAGTATTTAAATATTTCGTTTTTTAGCTACTTATTAGTAGTATCTTATTGCGTGGAGGCACACATATGACAAACTTTTTATAAAAGGAAAAAAATTAGCTAAAATAATGAACTACATAGCAATTATCATCCTCCTGAGCATTGCCGGCCCTTTAATTGGCTCTTTACTTGGCATTATTCATAGACCTTCTAAGATTTTTCTTTACAACCTCATGTCTTTTGCAGCAGGCATAATGCTGGCAGTAGCATTCCTGAAACTAATCCCTGAAAGCATAAAGCTCTCATCAATATGGGCTTGCTGCATCAGCTTAGCAGCAGGTGCTCTGTTGATGTATGCCTTTGATAGGTTAATACCCCACATCCATCCTGAATTATATGAGCGGGAGCAGGGCTCAACATTTAAGAGAACAGCTTTCTTCTTGTTCCTCGGCATATTCCTGCACAATTTCCCAGAAGGAATTGCCATGGCTGTTGGAAGCGTCACCAATATCAAGCTCAGCCTAGCAGTCGCACTGGCCCTGGCACTTCACGACATACCTGAAGGAGTGTGCACTTGCGCACCGTATTATTATGTCTCAAAGAAAAGGCTTAAATCATTCCTAATATCAGCTTCAACCGCAATCCCCACTCTTCTAGGATTTTTCATAGCTCATTTCGTTTTTCAAAACCTCAACCTGGACTTAATAGGAAAAATACTAGGAGCAACTGCGGGCTTAATGATTTACATATCAGCAGACGAACTAATCCCTGCTTCATGCAAAAAAGACGATAAGCACTGGAACCACAGCACTATTTTCTCTCTCATAGCGGGAGTTCTGCTGGTCATCTTATTAGGGCTTATTTGACATCTTAAATTCTTCCTCTCTTATACAACAAATTATTTAAAATCCAGCCACTATCTTTTCTATCGTCATGAAATACTCTGAACTCGCAGCAATATATGAATCCCTGGAAAAGACGAGCAAGAGGCTTGAGAAGACTTACATCCTATCACAGTTCTTGAAGAATATCAAAGAGAATGATATTGACAAGATAATCCTACTGATCCAGGGCAGACTATTTCCATTATGGAATGAGACTAAGATTGGCGTGAGCGATAGGCTGGTAATCAAGGCAATAAGCGTAGCCACAGGCACCTCAGCTGAAAAAGTAGAGGACGAATGGAAGAAAATCGGAGACCTAGGCATGGTCGCAGAAAAGCTGGTGCAGAAGAAAAGCCAGGCAACATTGTTCTCAAAAGAACTAACAGCAGAAAAGGTTTTTGATAACCTGAGAAAGCTTCCAGCTCAAGAAGGGGCAGGCAGCGTGGACCAGAAAGTAAAGATGATTGCAGAGCTCCTCTCAAGCGCCAAGCCATTAGAAGCCAGATATGTTGTGAGAACTGTTCTCGAGGATTTGCGAGTAGGAGTAGGCACTGGTAGCATCAGGGATGCATTGGTGTGGGCTTTCTTTGAAGACAAAGTAAAGATAAACTATAATGACGAGGAAAAAACCATTACGCCTGACAACAGGGAAGAATACAAACGCCTTGTTGAAGCAGTCCAGCACGCCTTTGACTTAAAAGCAGATTATGGCGAAGTTGCCAAGATGATAATCAAGAATGGAGAGAAATCATTGGGCGAGCTAGTGCTTGAGCCAGGCACGCCCATAAATGTTATGCTCTACCAGAAAGCCAAGGATCTTGCAGATGCTTTTGAAACAGTAGGCAAGCCCTGCGCCCTGGAATTCAAGTATGATGGCTTCAGGATGCAGATACACAAGAAAGCAGGGAAAGAGGGCGAGATAAAGATATTCACCAGAAGATTGGATGAAGTAACCAAGCAGTTCCCAGAAGTAGTTGAGTTTATCAAAGACTTTGTTAGCGGCAAGGAATTCATACTTGACTCTGAGGCTGTTGGCTATGAGCCCAAGACTGGTAAGTACCTGCCATTCCAGGCAATATCCCAGAGGATAAAAAGGAAGTATGATATTGAGAAGATGAGCAAAGAGTTTCCTGTTGAAGTAAATGTGTTCGACATAATATCATTTGAAGGCAAGAGCCTGCTCAAAGAGCCTTTCATCAGCAGGCGCAAGCTCCTGGAAAAAATAATCAAGCCTCGCTCAAAAAAGCTAATCCTTGCAAGGCAAATCATAACAGACAACCTCAAAGAAGCAGAGAAGTTCTATAAGGAAGCCCTCAGCGTTGGAGAAGAAGGAGTGATGGCCAAGAATCTGCAAGGCATATACAAGCCTGGCAGCAGAGTAGGATACGGGGTCAAGGTCAAGCCGGTAATGGAATCTCTTGACTTGGTCATTGTAGGTGCAGAGTGGGGAACTGGCAAGAGAAGCGGCTGGCTCACCTCATTTGTGCTGGCTTGCAGAAAGGGCGACAAGTTCCTGGAGATAGGCAAGGTAGGCACTGGAGTGAAGGAGCTTGAAGAAGAAGGAGTATCGTTTGAAGAATTAACCAAGCTGCTCAAGCCTCTCATTATATCAGAGGAAGGAAAGATAGTCAGGCTCAAGCCCAAGATAATAATAGAAGTCAACTACGAGGAAATCCAGAAGAGCCCGACCTATACCAGCGGCTACGCCTTAAGGTTCCCGAGGTTTATGAGACTCAGGGAAGACAAGGCACTCAGCGATGTTTCTGATCATAATCTCGTTGAGAAACTTTATGCTGAACAGAATTAGATTTAAACGCTCCCATTAATCCGTGCTTCTTTATTTTTCCGAACCAACCATCATAATCAGTACCTAAAATTCTTTTGTTGTATAGCTCCTTAATAATCTTTTTGTTCTTAGGGAACAGGCGCAGCATCTCATCCTTAGTTTCTTCAGGCACGAGCTTTCTTTTGTACCTGCCATTATTCCTGCAGATCAAGGAGTCATATACATCAGCAATAGCCAGCAAAAGACCGTACTCTTTTGCCTTCTGCTTTAAGTGTTTGGGCAGATTGGATTGGAGTTTGGTAATCTCTTTCTTCGTCGGGTAAGGATCAGAAGGCTTGAAATAATGATGCCATAGAAGGATTTCTGCTGCAAAGTCATGTATGCCTTTAAGTATATAATAGCCATTCAACACATGAGCCTTCATCTTCTCCATCTTCTGCTCATCAAAGCAATCTGACTCGCAAAGCAGGCCGTTGTCAACAGCTATTTTACCTATATCATGCAGAAGGCCTGCGTACAACATTGGCCTGGGTTCATACCCTCTAGCCATGGCTATTATGGTTGCAAAAGGGCCGGTTCTGAGAGAGTGCGGGTAGAACTCATGGGTAGAGGACGAATTATCCTTGAGTTCTATGATTTTTAGAAAGCTTTTCATGCTCTCCTTACTTTTCCCATCTATGCCGAGCTCATTAAAGCTTTTTTCCACTAGCGCCTCGAGCTCTTCCTTAGCTTCTATCATGAATCTGTGTAAAATGCCTTTAGTTATAAATATATAGTTCACACATCTATTTTTAACCCTTCTTTAATCCTTCCAAGCATTAATTGTTCCAAAAACAGAACAGTGTTCCATTTTTGAAAAATTAAAAAGATTTAAATATTAGTTGTCACTAGAAAACATGCTGTGCCTAGTAAAAATATCATAGAGGAGTTCATTGACAAGAAAACCCTTGTCATTCTAAAGCTCTTCTTGTTTGACACAGCAGCTGACCAGACCAACAAATTCTATCTGAGGGAAATCGCAAAGAAGACCAAGGTACCAGTAACATCAACCTTCAGAATTGTCAAGCACCTCAAGGCTCTCGGCATTGTTGAGGAAACCGTTATCAAGAAGACCAAGCTATACACCCTCGCCAAAGGCAAGAACATCCAGATGCTAGCCAGCCTGCTTGAGGAAAAGAAGACAGCGGTGGATGAATTCGTCGAGGCCATGTCCAAGCTCGCAGGCATAGAGATGATAGTGCTTCATGGAGAAGCAACGAACGAGAAGGCTAATATTCTTATTATAGGCACTGGCGTGGACCACAAGGTCGCCAAGGAAAAGGTGGGCGAGCTCAAGGAAAAGTACAATTACAATATTATTGAGCTAGTGCTCGAGCCTGCCCAGTTCAACCAGATGTCAAGCATGGGCTTGTTCCCTGGCAAGAAAGTAATTCTCTGGGAGAGGTCTCCCTAGTCTGGAAGACACAATAATCGCCGTGAAACACGTCAAAGAACGTTAATTCTTGGTCTAATATATATTTTACAGAACAATAATATTTAAATATAACTTCCCACCTAAAGAATTTAATTCAAAACAATTGGTTGTTGGCTTTAACCAAAAGTTTTAAGCGCGATTCTCCGAGGCTAAGACGGAGAAATTCAGTTTTGGCGAACTGAACCCGCGTTAAATAATGTATGGCTTCTAGTAGTGGAGAGAGATATCCACATTTATAAAGATTTTGACATTACAAAATATATCTTCAAGGATATATGTCAAAATAAAGCAAAAAACAAAAAAACCACAAAACAAGGGGGTAAAGGAAAATGGATTTCGTCGTGAACAACGCCATGAAGCAAAAACCAACAGCATTTGAAGAGATAGACGTGAAGCAGGCCAACATCAAAGTGATTGGCTGCGGAGGAGCCGGCAACAATATGGTCAACTGGCTCTACAAGAAAGGCATCAAAGGAGCAGAGATAATAGCCTGCAACACAGACCAGCAACACCTCAACATGGTCGAGGCTGACAGGAAGTTCCTGATCGGCAAAGACGTGACAAGAGGACTAGGCTGCGGAGGCTTCCCAGAAAGAGGAGCAGAAGCAGCGCAAGAGAGCATCAACCTCATCAAGGACGCTCTCAGGGAGTCAGACATGGTATTTGTCTGCGCAGGAATGGGAGGCGGAACCGGAACAGGGGCAGCACCCATAGTAGCCCAAGTATCAAAGGACATCGGCGCAATAGTAATAGGAACAGTCACCATGCCCTTCAAGATAGAAAGGGCCAGAGTAGACAAAGCAGAATTTGGACTCCAACAGCTCAGGAAAGCATCAGACACAGTCATAGTCATAGACAACAACAGGTTAGTGCAGATCGCAGGCAACCTGCCAGTGCAGCAAGCATTCGCAGTAGCCAACGAGCTCATAGCCACCATGATAAAAGGAATCGTGGAGACCATTGCAATCCCAAGCCTGGTCAACCTGGACTACGCTGACGTCAAAGCAATCATGACAGAAGGAGGAGTCGCCAGCATCGGAGTAGGAGCAAGCGACACCAACAACAGAGTAGAGGAATCAGTGCAAGGGGCATTAAGCAACCCATTGCTGGACATCAGCTACGAAGGAGCAACAGGAGCCATCATCCACGTGCACGGCGGCCCAGACATGACACTAGATGAGATTAACAGGGTAGGAGAGCTAGTCACCCAGAGCATGGATGACGACGCCAACGTCATATGGGGAGCCAGAGTCACAGATGACATGAAGGGCAAGATAACAGTAATGACCATCATCACAGGAGTCAAGAGCCCCTGGATCCTGGGGAAAATCACATCCAAGCAACAGGTAGAGGCTAGGCAGCAACTATCTGACGAGCTGGGAATAGAGATTTTCAGCTAAAAAGGGAAATAAAAAACCCTTTACCCCCTAAATTTTTTATTTTTTTATTTTAATTATCATATTTGCACTATAGATTCAAGACTTTAACGGTCAGTTCAATCAGCTCATAGTCAGTTTTTACTGAGTTCTGGCCTTCACCATTTGAATCACCCCCCAAAACCTTTCAATCTGGTGAAGGCTGCTAATCATTCTTGGCAGAGCCATAATCAACATTAACAAGAGCATCGTAAGGGCTCTGCACCCTTAACAAGTCAGGGCTTGCCATGTGAACATAAACCATTGTGGTATCAGCGCTATTATGCCCGAGCAAAGACTGAACTCTAGCAACATCATAGCCGTTCTCAATGAGATGAGTGGCAAAGCTATGCCTAAGAGTGTGAGGATGAACCTTCTTAGCATTATCCAAGCCAGCCTTAACAGAAGCATGTTTTACAATGGCATAAACAGTCCTGGTTGTCAAATGAGCCTCTTTTCTGCCCCTAAAAACCCAGTCATGAGCCATCAAGTTATTCGCCTGAACAAAATCCAATAATTCTTGTTTGATCTGCCCAGACAAAACAAACAACCTATCCTTGCTACCCTTGCCTTTCCGCACCCAGCCAAAGCCTTTATCAAACTCAAAATTCTTAACTCTCAAGTTCACAAGCTCGCCCACTCTTAAGCCAGCAGAATACATCAAGCGAACCATCAAAGAATGCTTAGGATTTTGTATTGCATTGAAAAGCCTGACCACTTCTTCCTTTGTGAGCACTTCAGGAAGCCTCTTGACCAGCTTTGAATATGGGAGATTAACAAAAAACCTCTTGTTAAGAACATTCCCCAAAGCAAACTTGAGCGCCTGAAGGTTCAAGTTAAGCGTGCTAGCAGCAAGTTTCTTTTCACAAAGCCAATCCAAATAATCCTTAACATCATGCTTAGTAATTCTACGCGGCTCTTTATCCTTGCACCACAAAATGAATTTCTTCAAGCAAAAAACATAGCTCTCGACCGTCCTCAAGCTATAATTGCGCCTTAACAACTCCTTCTTCATAAGCTCAACAATGTCCATAAAACAAAAAAGAGCCCTGCATATTTAAAAACCCTGCGCGAGGATGTCCAGTCACGCACGAATTTTCTCCGAAAAGTCCAGTGCTATTTCCGACTTAACCACTGCAATACGACGACAAAATATAAGAAAATGAAAACCAGCCAAACCAAGAAACAACCCATCAAAACCCCACAAAAACGAGTTCTTCATCTATAAACGGTTAGGTGAAATATTACTCGGCAACCTAATTTCTGGTTAGAAATTAGCGTACTGGCTGGTTGCCTGCGTCATACTCTACGGATTTCTTCGCTGCTGCTCGAAATTCTTGCCTCACCATTCTCTGAAACTCGCCAAGGCTCAAAACACTTTCGTGTTTTGTGCGGCTCGTTTCGAGGGTGAGGTCACCTAACATGGTTAG